>JGI24890J29729_1000719_pt1 | contig 18752 bp, 24 predicted proteins | sample FreactcultureFD7_FD_29729 | JGI IMG/M metagenome (IMG submission 29729)
TGTGAAATTGAATTATGGTTTCTCATGTAATTTCCTTTACAACCAAAATAACGTGCAGGAAACAGTCCCGCCGATAGCGACATATAAGCCAGTTTTATATTCAAATGGCATTTTATACCAAGTAGCAGAAACAGGCGTAAATGTGTCAATCACTTTTATGCCTGTATTATCTGTTCCATCGTAAACAGTGATTGTTGGCGTGTTAGACGCTGAAGAAACAAAAATTCCCCCGAAGGTTCCTAATCCAGCGCTAAGATCAACGCTTTTAGTCGTATTTGTTCCATTATAAATTGGGACGGTTGACATGTTTTCTCCTTATACGTAACCGATGATTTCTATTGTGCTTAAGTTAGAAAAGTTCCTTGAGCTTCCGGTATCGAGAATCTGAATTCCGGAGCACCCGCCAACTGCGGTAACTTTCCCTTCAAAATATTTATTGGTGCCGTCAAGAAATCCCTTAACGATATAACCGGCTAAAGTATAGGTTCCGGTTTGTGAATTAGTATCGCAAAATAAGATTTCAAAATCAGCGTTTCCTCCGCCAGATGCGGGCGTTCCAGCTTTTATCATTGGTCCAGTAAAAGATGACGCGGCGCTTGCCCCGGCTGTAAATGTTTCAGGAACTACGCTCACATCTCTTGATGTTGAATTATAATTTGTTCCCCCAACAATCGAGCCAGCGGCATTTAAAAGCTTCCATCCCGAAGGTTGGTCAGTTGAACCTGTATGCGAAAGATTTCTTACGCTTACAGTCNCCCTCCGATAAGCTCCGGCAGTCCATGGGTATGTTTCAAAATTCGCGCCGCCTGCCATGGCCCCTGAACGTATCGTCGTTCCTGTAGAACTGGCTTTAAAAGTTCCATCGCCATATGCAACCGTTGTACTGTTCTTTGTTCCCGTAAACCCACCAAGCCCAGCGATTCCTATATTAGTAATCGCTGAACCATCGCCAGTAGGATAGTTCCCCGAGGAATCCCTTTGGACAACTTGGTTAGCCCCGGTCCCGGCATCTAAAGTTGAAGATGAGCCAAGCCCCAGATTGGCCCGCGATGTCGCCGCGTTCGCCACGCCGCCTGCTCCCACAGCAAGATTTGAAGCCCCCAACATATCACCCGAGCCGCTCCCCGATGATCCTGTATCGCCCTTTACCCCTTGTGGGCCTGAAATTCCTATATCCCAATCGCTAAACGTTCCTGAGCTTCCTATCAATGTTACATTAACAACAAGCGTTGTTCCCGAATAACTCGTAACTTGCCCAAACATATATTTTGTGGGATCGGCCCTATGCGTAATTAGAACAAATCCGCCAGCGGAATATCCTTTATTGGCATCCGTCGTGAAAGTTTTTGAGCCTGTGGCTATCGCAACGCTTGTCGTCGAAGTTGAAGTAATCAACGTTAAGATATTAACCGATCCTTGAATATTATCTCTAGACCAGAGCTGCGCCCCGGTGGCGTCTGTAAGAACAATTTTATAAAGCCCGTCAAGGTAAATATCTGCTTCTCCGTTAGCGTCAAGAACTACTGGATTTGTATTAGAAATCGTACCCATCGGGTCTGAGTAACTTGTTTTATTGGTCGTTGTTCCAGCTGAATATGTATAGACTAATCCCCCAACTAAAGGGCCATCAGTCGTGTAATCACTGGCTTTAAATCTGCCGTAGACGAATAGATTTGCTGTCATTTTTTACTCATTCTTTGTTTCATTTGTTCGGTTAAAATTCCCCCAACAGTTCCAGCGTTGGCCGGAAGCCTAGCAATTTCAGCAGGCGAAAAAGCCTTAAGCGCGAGAGCTTGAGAATTATTATATTTCTGAAATCCTTTTGCAGCAGCTAAAGTCGTCGCGCCTCCTATTGCTGCGCCACCTAATTTATTAACTACGCCGCCCGGAGTTTCGTACCCACCAATAATGGCTCCCGGCAATGCTAAGGCTCCATAAGCCAAAGCTCTTTCGGTTGTTCCGCTTTCTCCCACCTTTTTCTTTATAAGATCGCCGACTCTTGAAAGTTCTCCTAAATCACCAGCATTGTCAGTGGCCATATTTTTGGCTCCATAACTTTGAATAACGCGGTTTTTTAAAAGCGCAGGAGAAATATCGCCATCTGTAGTCTTAGCGAGAATAGGCTCTAAAGTTTTAAGATTTTTATATTGATATTTGGCTTCAGTAAGAAGAGCTTTTGATTCGGGATTTCCGTCAGTGGAAATATCCATAATTTGATCCATCACGTCCCCTAGATAATCTTTAATGCCCGGATCTGCTCTTTTTATTTGCGTTGAAAGCGTACTGCGTATGTCACCGATTTTTTCTCCACTGATTGTCCCATCAGGAGAAATATTGGATTTTATGCTGTCAATGGTTTTTTTAAGCGCGGAAACTTTATCATTGGCTAAAGCTCCGGATGCATTGTCAACAATTTTGTCTAGACTATCTAAATGATCAGGAGAAACTGTGAGGGTTTTACCAGCTAAAACCTGATCGAATTTATTTCCAATTGTAGTAAACGCCTGATCTACAACATCTGGGGTAGCCTTATCAGCCTCTACTCCAACTGTTTTTAAAACAGCCTTATTAAAAGCCCCTTGTTGTTTCGCTGCAAATTGCTCACCACCGCTAAAGGGCACCTTCCCAGAAACATCGGCAAGATATTTTCCTGTGGCGCTTTTGCTTAATTGATCCAAAGAAAGCGGTATGCCATGTTTTTGCGCGTAAGATGCCGCTAATTGAACGGCGTCGTTTACTTTCGGGGCTATAGCCCCTTGAAGTGCAGAAGCCGCAGCGCCGACAACAGGGAGGGCAGCCCCAGAAGCAGCAGCCAACCCAGCCCCGCTTTCTGCACCCGCAAGTCTATTACCCGCGTCCGCATCCCCGGCTCCGTAAGCCGCCCCCACCGGAGCGGCCACAGCTGCACTTTTAAGGCTTTGTAATCCGAGGCTAGCGGCCTTTTCTCCAAGGCTGGCGTCTGCTGCAACCGGGCTACCCCTAACAAAATCACCAACCGTGGCCAATCCTTTTGGTATCGCATTAATAGCTCCTCTTAATCCTTCAGCAGGAATGGTTCCTGTAATCGCTTTATTAATAGCTAGTGGGATTGTTGCGCCTATTCCAGCTACGTTTCCCGCAAATGTTGATACTGGATTTTCAGTTTGCGTAGTTTTTGTATCCGCCTGCGCCTGATCGTAAAGCTCTCCGATAGAGCGAGTATCGCCTGTAATAGGACTCGCAGCTTTGGCTATGCCAGCTCCGATACCAGAAGTAATTACATTTCCAAATGGAACAGAGCCTCCAGAAAAACCATAAGCTGCGGCATTTAACGCTCCTGCGTTGTCTCCCGGTCTTGAGGGAAAACTTTCATGCAATTGGCTTATAATTTTTAATCCGCTATCGGAAATATCTTTGTATTTTCCTGCGCTATAGGCTTGTAAATCAGCGTCTGAAACTTGCGATAAATCGGTCATTTAAGACCCCTTCGCGCCATTTCGGCGGCGATTGCATCGGCGGCTGATGTATTTTGAGGAGCATTAGAAGAACTATTTCCTATTTCAGCTTTTGCAGCTGGCGTTAATCTATCCGCGAAATTCTTTTTGCCGGTTGTATCCTCATACTGCTTGCCAAGTCCCTGAAGTTGTCCGGCCATTAACGTCTTGTAAGTCTGGATCACCCCCTTCAATTGCGCTGGGCTATTAGCCGCAGCAAGAACCTGAGCGGCTTTATCTCTATCACCGCCTGTTCCTCCAGCCCCGACAACAGCTTTAATAATTTCATCACCGACAATTTGTTTTGCAGCATTAAAGTCTGTAGGGGCAGGAGAACCTAATTGAGTAGCGACAGCTTGCGATGCTTTATTAATCGCCTGAACGTCACCGTTATCGAGCGCATCGACAAGGCCATTAAGCGTATCAAGGTGAGAAACCGCAACATTAAGCGAGCGAACCTGATTTCCTTGCGGGCCTGTATCAAATTTAAGAGAATTAGCTTTTCTATTTACGTCAGCAGTCGGGTCATATTGCTTGACCATACCCATAAAGTTTTCCCATTGTTTTAACGCAATCGGGCTTCTCATATTTGGTTGCGGCATCGCAAGGGTTCCGTCTGCCACGCCTTTAACAGCAGCCTGAACATTCGCAGGAAGCGTTTTAAGAAATTCATCACCAGTTTTTGATGTATCTAATGTTTCGTCTGATCCGGGAAGCCCCTGACCTTCGGTCGCTTGATTGTGCCTTACGGTTTCTACTAATTTATTAGTTTGCAACTCAAGAAGTTTTTGCGTCTTCCATGCATTCAAACGGGAATTGTAAGTAGAATTTGATTCACCCGCGCTTTTTACAGGAGGACCACCGCTTACTTGCTGTACAGGCGCAGCCGATATTGGCGCAGGGGCTTGGCTTACTACAGGCGAAGCTTGGGCTGTTGGAGAGCCAGAAACTTGGCTAGCTTGAGGGGGGCCGTATTGCTGCGGAGCTGGAGGGCCGTAAGTTTCAGCTCCTACGGCTTTTGCAATTGCGGCAGGGTTATTATTCAATTGAGCGCCATCAAGCGTCATGCCCGGATTTTGCGCATTTTGTGGTAGTGCAGATGGTTGAACAGGCGATTGAGAAGCCGGACCTTGAGTGGCATTCACTCTTGGCATTCCAGTTAATCCCAAGGTAGATGGGTCAATTCCCGCCTTTGTCGCTTGCAGGGTCATTTCCTGCTGCTTCATCATGGCGTTTAATTGCTGCGCCGCTGAGCCAGCTGACAGTCTGGCCTGCATAATTACATTCGGATCATATTGATCCGGAAATCTTGAGGTATCTAATCCTTGCTGTTGCGCCCATGCCTTCGCCCTTTCGTAGGAAGGCTGGTCTACAACTGTACCTAATGCCTGAAGCGCGAGATCATTTTTCTGCTTTAAAATCGCCAGCTTATTCGTATCTATTGTCTGGCCCTGCTCCTGAACTACGCCGGGCTGCAATTGCTGCGCTTGCGAAAGCTCTTGTTGCCCCCGCGAATTAGCAAGAGTTCTCGCCGTAACTTCATCAGGCGTCAGAACTTTTAAAGGTATGGTAGGATCAAGAGCCATCGTTAATTCCACGTTATGGGGCCAGCTGACGCGCCCCCACTATAAAATAAACCATTACCTGAAGATGAGGGAGAGGAGAAAAAGTTACTTAAATTTGAACCGCTATTACTCAAAGTTTGCCCAATCTGCCCGAGGCCGGTGCTCCAAGCATTCGCAGAGCCAACTTGGCCAGCCGCATTAACATTGCCTTGCTGCGTTAAAAGATCGCTAATTGAATTTGCGGTTTGTTGTCCTGAAGTTCCAAGATTGTTTGCTGCAATCTGCCCGGTTCCTGAAATTCCAGCGAGTTTATTATAAAGATTTGTCTGATTAGTATTATATCGATCATAAGCAGATTGATATTCCTGAGCCGCTTGGCCAGAATTATAAGCATCAGAAGCCTTTACCGCAGCGCCGCCTAAAAGTCCCCCCTTAGCCGCCGCGCTTCTATCTATTGCTTGCTGACCTTGCTGAAGCCTAAATTGATACCCAGGATCTTGCGTGAAGTCCGAAGCAGTAAATGGCTTTGCGAGAGAGCCAAAATCAGAAGGCTGTGAACTCGCGTCACTAGTGGACGCTACTGGAGCCCAATTAAAATCTGCGCTTCCCGGCTGGTTTGTCGCTGATGTAACATTTCCGTTAGAGTCAACTTTATAATAAATGCCGCCCTGATCATTTTGAAATGTTCCTCCAGTTAAGGAGGTTCGGTAATAAGTTGAATTAGGGTCAAATCCATATTGGGTAATTGATTTATTTCCGGGCGTATAGGCTTGCGCGCCTGCCGGGATTGCGCCAGATCCGGGGGTCGCAGCCGTTGAAGAGGGAACTGAAAGCCCCAATAATTCAGCAAGCTTTGAGTTGGCGGCAGTTCCAGTTTGGAGAAATGGCTTTTGGTTCGTTTGGTTTAAATCAAATTCACGCTTTTGCTCTTGAATAGCCGCATCAGCGGATTGGCTTTGCGTATTGGCGGCAGATTGTGAATTCTTAGATGAAAGAGCGCTGCTTAATAGACTTCCTCCTACAGAGGTAAGAATTGCCCCTACATCAAAGCAAAATCCGGGGCACATCGAGGATGCATTTCTTAAAAAACTTAATGTAGACATGTTTTTTTCGCCTGATATATGTGAATGTTTTCAGAGAGATTCAAAACCCCAACCTTGCGAATGGCTTTTCTTTTTGCCCATCCATCATAAAATTCTGCGTATCTTGTTCTTGCAAAGATCAGCACGCTCTTCTTTTTTGTAAGCTCGTTAAGAGCTGATAAAAAACCTTGGTATATATTCTTGTTTGAAGCCCAAGGGAACCAACTTACATGCGGCTCGTAATTCTCTGCGGTTTCAATAATTCTCATTATTCCTATTGGCATTATACCGTCTTTGGTTTTTCCATTTATAATTTTAAAATCCGCAGGAATTGAAATTTCTTGCCACTCCATTCCTTCGTTAATAGCTTCTTGCAACCAATCAATGTGTTTTTTAGTAAACGGTTCGATTACCATGATGATATCGCTACGCGCTTCCACACATTAGGAGCAACGCATACATAGATAAAATTACTGTCCCAGAGTAGCGTTCCTTGATTGCCGGGACTTGCCGCCGTTGCAGGAATTGGCTGAAGATTTTCAATAGTCTTTAAAATGCCAAATGCATCCGTAAACCAAGAAACCCATGAAATCGGAAGCGTCCCATTAGGCTGCGCAATTTGCTCCCTGATAGGAGGTGGCCCAAAACTTGGTTCTTGCCTTGTCGTCATGCGCTGGACTTCTCCAGATCAATATGACACGCGATAAGAAAAAATTTACAAGCGGCTGTAAATACCACTCTAAAAACTCTGTCTCTTGAACGCCCCAACCTTCTCCAGATTGCCCTTCGTCTGTATTCACCTATTTTACCAGCGGACCTAGCGTGTTCATTTGAATAAGAATGCCCTCCGTCATCAGACCAGCTTAATTCTATTTGTGGGTCAACATCGGAAGGGTCGCCTGTTGAAAGTCCTATGCCTGTCTGCATATCCAATTGGAATTGATTATAATATAAATATTCTAAATCATCAGCTATGTGTTGAGCCGTTCTCATTCTTCTTATCGGGTTTCCGTTGTCAGTGTAAAAATTAAGGGATTGTTCATATACGTTGCCGTTTGAATAATCTCCTACAAGATGCTTGTTAAAAGCAAATATATGGCCGTTTCCTCTATGACGCTCAAAAGCTCCTGTTTCTAAATTCCAGTAAGCTCGTTCATGCCATGCGTTCATTGCGACATCATAAGCCCATGTCGTATTAGCGGAAGGAAAATTAATAATTAGAAAATGATGCCCTTCTTCTTGATATGCATAAGAAACAGCATCAGAAATATTACTGTAACTTTGAATTGCGAATTCTATTGCATCCGTAGAAATCTTTTGCGGTTGATATCCTTGGGCCATCCAGACAATTCCTTGACCGCGCAAATCAGACCCGAGCCAAAAAACAGTATTAGCGACTTTCGTAACAGAATACGCTGCAACACAGCCATATTCAATTAATGCCCCCTTAATGGGAGTATAAGGAAAATCTACGTCTCCATTGTCGTAATGAACTTCTATTGTATCTGTTCCAAATAGCCAGATTTGCCCATGGACCGCTTCAACGGCCACAAGATTATCGGTTCCAGCTTCAGCCGAAGCAAAGTCCAGAGCATCCCAATGTCCCCCATCAAATTGGGCGGATATATAATATTGCTGCGTATTAGGTTTATTAACGATAAAATAGCTGTCCGAAAAAGTGACCGTAACTGCTCCGGGGAAATCAGGGTCTAAAATCTGTACAAATTGATCAGTAACCTGAGTGAGGGTTACATTATCAACGGTGCCAGTAAAACCTGATGTATTGAACGCGAATAATTCCGTTGAACCAGCAACAATAGTCTCTGTATATGTTCCTGCCGCATTGCGCGTGGTTCCTGCCGTTCCTCCAACATTGGGAGTTATGGTTCCTGCGCTGCGCGTAATCGTATAGGTAAGCGTATAAGTGACGCCTTGAATAATTCCGGTGTTGTCTTGAGAGAGAGCTGTAGAAATAGCCCCCGTCGCTGTAGCTACTCCTGCCGCGATTGTCCATCCAGCGCCTTTCGTCCAATCAACATCAGCATCGAATGTCCCATTAATGACAAAGCTCGTCGTAGAAGCAAAGATAAATAGGTACCCATTAGGATTATCGGTAATCATTACCTGAAATCCATTATCGGACATAGAAACCTGCCCGTTCAATGTAAGCAGCGTACCTAAAAGAGAAGAAACCGTCCCATCCGAAAAAATCTCATAAAATCCATTGCCCACAACAAAAAAAGCTCTTCCTAAAGTTACATGTTCTCCGCGTATGCCATTTTTAGGCAATGTGCAAAACAGATTTAACCCCGGCGTACCCACAAGCGCGGATATTGCCTTGCTATCTCCTGTGTCTGATTTTATGGGGTAACAATTAACAGAACGCTGGGCATCAAAGTTTACGGAAGAATACACATACGATGGGCCAATTAGAGGGAAAATAGCCATTAAAACACCCCGGAAAGGAATGTCGCTTTATCCAACGGTAGATTTTGATTTGTTAAAGAAGAGCGGAAATTTACTTCCTGAATAAGATAATTCAAACGTTTTATTTGAGCCTTGGTAGAAGCAGCCAATGATGCAATATCATTGGAAACCGCTTTACCCATACGAGGAGCAAGCCACCCAGAAAGATTAAATTCTAATGCAGCCTGATACCCCGGAGGGAGAACGACGGTTGTAGATAAAGAGGTAAATGAACTGATTTGTTTCCAATTCCAGAGCACGGCGGAATAAGAAGTATCAGAAGGAATGGGCCAGAAAAATAGGGTTTTTAAAGGAAAATCCCCATTATCATAGAGATAAAGCGGAATTGTAGAAGTTATGGTTTTTGCAGTAATATCCGCATAAAAATCATAATCAACAACTTCAATTGGTAAATCAATATTTCCTGAAGATCTTGAGTATGCCCTTTCGATCTTCACTGGCCTCGCGGTATTAAAATCACCTCCCGGACCTATCGTATAAGACTGTTTGTTAGCGATGAAGGGGAAAACTTCCGGCTCAACATTATAAATTAAAAGGCTTTCCGTATTCCATACATCAAGCATGGTATTAAGCGCATTCAGGCCGTTTTGGGATTCCGCAGCTGTTGGTTGTTCCTCAAGCGCGATAACGCCAAGGTTCTGCAATGCCGTTGTAACAATATCGCCCGCAGTAGCCATGATCCCTCAAAAGAAAAGGAGGAGGTTATTAGCCTCCCCCCATTGATTAGTTGCTAAAGCCAGTAGCCAAAGTACCAGAAGCCGGAGCATAGCCAGAAAATAGCCAGATGCCCGAAGCTATGTCAGTGACTTCAAGAATACTGCCTGCAATGCCGCCTTTGGTCGTACCGTTCAGGGTTACGGTTTTGTTGGCCGTAGAATTGGCCGCAAAACTTGTTCCATCTGAAGTTTTAGCAATCAAATAGCCGCCAGAGTAAACATCCGTTCCCGCAGTGGTCATAACCAGACCAACAGAGGTAATGGTTGTTTCTACGGCAATCTTGAACGTAACTCCCGTCCCAGTAGCCGCAGGAAGCGTAACAGCACAACCTGATGCAGCATTCTGAACAACCAACCTGCCGCCGTGCGTTGCCGCAGAGAGCGTAAGAGTTGAGGCCGTTACAGGGATTGGAGCCGAAACCGCACCACCGGAACGGGTGAAAGTCCCCGATACCGTAAGATTGGTAATGGTCGCCGCCGCAGGGGTAGTTCCGCCGATAATGCAATTATCAAGCGTCATTCCATCTGGATAGTCGTTTCCAGCTAGACCAGAAATCGTGGTCGTCTGGGTATTATATTGATTAGCAGTCATTGTTTTTTCTCCTAAATGTTAACCGGACACGCGAACTGCGAGTTCGGGACGCAAGACAGCCCAGCCGCCCAATAGATCAAGCCTGACGTTCGATCTATCATTCGTTCCGTCATAAAACGGAACCATACGGATCGACATGCCAAGCTGTTTCGAGCGAACGCGGGATGCATTAACCGAACCCATCGGAATTTCAAGGTCAGTCGTTGCGAACGTGAACGCGTCTCTATGGAAGGCGAGGTTTTGCGGGGATGTTTTAGCGGAAGCCCCATAAACTGATACAACAGAAGTAGCCGCGATTTTCGTAATCGCTGCGCTTGCGCCTGTAACGTTTTGGAACTGACCAGAGAAAACCGGCGCCGGAGAAAGAACCATCGTCATTGAACCGCCGCCTGATGCTACGGCATTAGCCGTAAGAACAAACTGCATCAATTTACCAGTTGACACGCGGGATTGCGGGTTAACCGAGTAAACGCCAGCGAAGGTAACGATATCTCCAAGGTTCAATGCGTCAGCCGCAGTCCAACCGCCAGTTACGACAGTCGCCGTAGTGGAATCGGTCGTGACCGTAACCGCGCCGCCTGCGACGTTAGCCGCATACGTACCAACCGTCTGAACGCCGACGTTTTGATCCATATACCAATCAAAGCCAAGCGTATCAGAACCAATGAGACCTTTTTCATACTGACCAGAGATATTTTTCTGCGGATTGAAAAGAGCCAGATTGGCATTAACGATTGTAGCCTGAGCATCAGGATTGATGCACAAAGACCTATAACCATCACGCGGAACGGCATTGTCGTCCAGCTTAGATCCTGCCTGTAAATAGGTCAGGTTCGCGCTTGGCGTCGTGCCGGGGGTTCCGATGTTGTTATAGATCTGCTTATAAAGCTGCATACCATCGTAATCGATCATGTTCGACATAACCGCGACTGCTGGCTTGATAATACGATCCGAGAAATCATCGATAGAAAGCGTCTGCTCGTTCGTGGTGAACGAAAAGTCCGTACCGTATTGAGTGGTAAGAGTGACTGGAACAGCCGTTTCAGCGATGTTTTCAGGATTAAAGGTGGGAGTGCGTCTGCCAACAGGGCGAATAGGCTTACGAACGTTAATCGTATCGCCGATCTTAGCGCCTTTTTTAGCGAAAGAATCATCGTACTGTCTATTGACGCGCTTGGTGAAGGTGAGGGAGTTTTCCAGTACCATCAACGCCTCTTGCGTGATCATACCGATAGTTAGTAGTGAATTTGACATTTAAGTCTCCAAAGGTTGCGGGGGTTAAGCCGCCTTTAGAGATCGCTATCTAGTCTTATTTGCCAGACGCATTCTCTTATAATCCTCGAAAGGCATATTCTCCGTGTACTCCAATTTGGAGCCGGAAGACTTAGCCTTTACAGGATTAATCGGCGGCGGTGATTTAGTTGTTTTAACCGCAGGCGTTTGAGATTTCGTTTCCAGAAGGGCTTCGATTTTGCCAAATGCTTTAATCATTCCTGCAACCGTCATTTGCGAAATGTCCTCCGCAAGATCAAGGTTTTCAGGCTTGGCTAGATAATAAGCTATTTCAGGACCAATTTCCGAATCTAGTAATGCGTCTTGCATTTCCAAAGTCAGCGGGCCTTCATAACTTTTAATCACTTCCTCGAAGTCAGGATAAGCTTCTTTCGCTTTGTCAACGTTATCTTGATAACGCTCGATTTGCGTAAGCTTCTCTTCCTTGGCCTTGGCTTCCTTAGCCGCAGCCTCGTCTTTCTGGGATTTTTCCTCTAAAGCTTTTACGATCTTCTGGTCTGCTTTCCAGTCGATCAAAGCTTCGTTGTAAGTATCCCAATCTTTGAAATCATCGGGTACGGGTCTTCCATCCTTCGCAGGTTCAGCGGGCTTCGCGTCTTCTTGCTTGGCTTCCTTAAGTTTCCTTAGTTCAGCATTTTCTAATTCAAGCTTTTCAATCTTACGTTGCCAGCCACCGCGCCGGGACTTTTTCCCTTCGCCTTGGTCGTCAGATTTTTCCTCTTTGACTTCTTCCTTGACTTCAGACTTTTTAGGTTCCTCAGTCTTTGGTTCATTAGTCTCTAATTCAAAATCCGTCTTAGGTTTGTCCACAGCGGGTTCGCCAGACACTTCTTCATCAGTCATAGTAAGCCTTCTGCCAACGCGTTAGCGTCTAGCCGTTAGGGTTAGAAACTTGTTCTCCTTGAGGAGCAGGCTGCGCCAGTGGCTGCATTGCCTGAAAATTCTGGTTAATCATCGCTTGAGATTCACGGATATGTTTAAGTTCTTCCGTAAATAGCGTCATGTTATTCGATATCTCCGCCTTCATAGCTTCGATAGTTAAATTGTTTTCATACCCTGCGTACGCAATTCTTTCTTTGCTTTCCAGCTCCATTGTCTTTGTCTGGATAATGTCTTTAGCTTTATTAAGCTCGCCCGTTAATTGTTCGATCATCTGCCCTGATTGGTGGAGCTGTTGCGCTATTTGCGGCGGCACGGGCATATCTGCGTCTTCCTGCTGCTGGATTTGAGGGGGCAGGATAGCCTTAATTCTATTCGCTATATCTCCTGATTGCGGGAAATCCATGTTCTTGACGAAGATATCACCAGCGACTTTCATAATATCAGGATACGCCTGAATTAAAGCCTGCATGCCTGCTGCTGATTCCTGCCGCTTTGTATTATAAGAAGGCCCGGTCTCGACAACCACGTCGTATTTACCAGTAGTTACATCATAAATCTTTTGCGCGCCATTCTCGTCTTGTTCGCCTGATGGCTGGTTTATCTTAACCATATCATGCGTACGATCCTCATGAACTATTCTAACTATTCGCGGCGCATCGTAAATCTTTGGGATTAAATCAAGAAGTATTACGCCCAAATGCCTGATCGAACGTGACAGATTGTCGATATAATGGAAGTTCGACGTATCGCCTTGTTTTTGACGGGCCAAAATAGCCTTACCAGACGTTTCATTCGATCTCTGTCCTAGGTTAGCGTCATAAATCCCTGTAATCGACTTAAGATCATTCCCAGCCTGCGCGATAGCGGCTGCCATAGCCTGTACAGGCGGTTCTGCATTATTCCGCCTTGGCTCAGGAGCAAGATTGCCGCCAATCGTTACGGGTTTGTAAACAATATAAGGATAGTTCTTTATATTCGCGTTATTCCAAATTCCCTCATAACCTTCATCCTGACCTTCCGCCATGATGTATGGAGCTTTTGGAGCAAGCGCAATCGCCTCAGTAAACGCCGATGTCCAGTAGTTGTACATCCTTTGTGGATCTTGGATGTCCCGCACCATGCCAGTAAGCTGACGCTTGCCATCAATATCCAGATCATCGCCCAGAACAGGAATGACAGGAATCCATTTACCAGCCCAATCGCCTGACTCAAGCTCTTCAAAAGCCGTAATCTTTGACCACTTGACAGTGCGAACTGTTGTTTCACGCTTTGCCTTTGCTTGTATTGGCTGGCCATTTAAAGCTTTAAACTTCTCGTCATCAATTACCGATCCATCGGACATCATATAGATTGTCTTTTTGGTCTCAATAACCCTGAAATATTCAGCAATACGAATATTATCTTCCGTCATCCAGTCTTGAGGCGCATCGCCTGTTGATTCAAGGGCTAGATTGCTCGCTGAAGCCGCAGGATATTCCTGCTTGAATTCGTTCTTATCAACGTCCGATACGATAAAACACCATTTGGCGTCGGAATAATCAGGCTCAACAGCGGAAGGATCAAAGTACACAGTGAACGGATTTTTAACCCGCTTGATCTTGATGTCCTGATCGAATGAATTCTCATCGCAGTAATCAGTGATAATCCTTAAGTATCCAAATCCCATCGTGACTTGATTATCGCAAGCCGTGTCATATGCGATATCAGCGTCAGATGAAACTTCAATATGTCTCATCATCCCTTCGATGATTTCAGCCGTGTCTTTCGTGCTTTCATCTGTAGGACTTATCTTTATCGCTGGGCGGTTCTGCCTTGCGTCATTCGTAACCTGACGAATGAATTTAGGTATCTGGTTAATCGTAAGACAGGGTGAATTTTGTTCAGCTCTTGAAGCTAGTCTATCTGCTGGCCATTGTTGCCCAGCTCTGAATTTTAAATCTTCTAACGATTTCTTGCGTATGTCGCTTTCGGCATCCGAGGCGAGTTTAAATCGCTTTAGCGCAGTTGTTATTAAATCGTCCGCCATTAGCCCATCCAAGAATGGCTTGAATGCTGCTGCATCGGAGCTGGCTTACGCACAACAGGACTTTTCAATGTTGATAAGCCTGTCGCAAGATATCTAAACGCATCGGCTCCATGTGACGCCCAATTATGCAATGGTTTGGCCATAAATACTTTCTTATCTTCATCATATTTCTTTTGGTAGTTCTTTAGAGCCTCAAGACCAGCGGCGCATTTAGTTTCATCAAACCAGCATTGCGGGATAAGTTGCCTAACAAATTGAATGCCTGCGTCAATATCCGGTCTTTGAAGAACCGTATTTTTTATGCCCATTCCTGTTAATTGATCTGATAAACTCTTTCCCGTTCCAAGTTGGCCGGAAGCTGCGTCATGCGGCAAGAAATGCTCTGAATAATTATAAGGCTTTTCACGGATAATCTTAACGTAATGGTCTAATCCTACGCCGTTAGATTCATAATAATCAATTATCCTCGGCTCTTTACCAACTATTTGCGCAAACCAAATAGCCGTTGAATCGCCGTATCCTAAATCCCATGCGGTTATTACGCTAGAAGAGGGCGAATAAGGAACGCTTGTAATTCTATTCTCAGCATTGGCTTGATTAATTAACGTACCGTAATAAGATCCAATAATTGCTGCCGTAAATGAGCATTCAAACTCTTGAGCATATTGATCCTCGCTCATTGTCTTTTGAGCATCAATAAGCTCCTCTTGCGGTAGAAGTCCGCTTTCAGAGGCTTTCAGAACTAAGGAATACCAATCATCAGACATTTTTGCATGCTGATGTATTTTATAAAACTCATTATTTCCTTTGGGAGTGCCGATAAAAACAGCCCAGCCCTTCCTATCCGTAAGCGCAGGTCTGATTACCTCAGGCCATACGGAAGGACGCATATCGGCGTATTCGTCTAAAATAGCCCCATCAAAATAAAGGCCGCGCAATGCATTAGGGTTGTCCGCTCCGAAAAGTCTTATTCTCGAACCATGAAACAATTCTACCTGTAGTTCACTTTCGTGGTTCTTAACTATAATCTCTTGCCCGTATGCTTTTAAGTAATCCCATGCGATTTGCTTTGCTTGCGCGTAATAAGGGGCAATATACGCATAGCGGGCATTTTCTTTCTTGGTCGCCAATGCCCTTGTGAGCAACTCGTTAATACAAGCAACCGTTTTCCCTGCGCGTCTATGCGCGACAATACAAGACCATCGCTTATCCCTTAAATGAAAGGGCATAAATACTTCGCGTGGACTATATTTCATTCATCAAGTTTAGATTTAGGAATCGGCCAAGCGATATTAACTGGGTTTCCTTTTTGGCCTCCATGATTTAGATCCTGCTTATCAGTCCAATCGAAATTCTTTAAAGCAAAGATTGCCCCCGTGGGTTGACCTTCAAACAGTCTTTTCTCTGCGAAATTCTCTACTCTAAGCTTCGCTGTTTTTATGGTGTCCACAAATTCAAGCTTATCTTCATAGTTAAGTAAAGTCTGCCTGTATGTTCCCAATGCCAGCGCCAGCCCAGTAATCGTGTAGGGTATGTCTCTTATGTCGCAATCTTCAAAGAAAGCGTCTATTTTGTTTTGTAGTTCTTGTACTGATTGAAACTTCAAGGGGCGTCCTGCCGTCATTTTACTTTAAGCAGCTTGGGATTTTTCTTCTTAGCCTTCGCTGAAGCGTTTCTTGAGGCATTCGCAAGTATCGCGCCCGCTGATTTCATAGAGAAGCCGTCTTTATTGGCTATTCGCGTTTGAACTGATTTAAAGCTCATAAGACCTCTTGTTTCATGTGAAACATTTAAATTGTAAGCCCCGTTATTATTAAGCGACGGGGCCAGCGCGATGTTTGTATGCCGTTTCGTGGGGGAAGAACGACTTTTAAGCGTTCATAAGACAAGGCTATACAAACAAACTCATTAACGAAATCTTGTTATCATATCAAATTTATCAAAGGAACTTTTTATTGTCAATAGCGTTCATAAATGCAATTTCACATAAACGCGCAGTCCCTCAACATACCAGCATTCTATTTCTTTTGCTGTTTTGTTAAGCTCATTTGCATAACTAACTATCGTATGCGGAAGCTGGTTCAAGCTATAAACAGTCGCTTTTAAAAAGCCGGGACACTCTCTTTCCCAAATAGTGAGCTTCGTTATTCGCTTACGTGATATATCGATCATTTCATCCGTAACGCTTCCTCTTGCCGGAGGATCAAATCTGACCATGCGAACGCCAAGTGGGCAATATCCGTACCCCTTTTTCCTATCATCATAAGCTCGGTCTATTTCTCTAGAAGCGTCCCGCATATCTGCGGTAAGAAGCCTGTCTAATTTTGCTGTTGATCTTCGCATGGCGAGAGGGGTGACTTTTGATTTGTAAGTATGCTTTCGCTCTATCCATTGAATGGAATTATCGTTTTCTAACATATGCGAATTTCATCTCTGCGATTTACATCTATCACAATAATTGACTGCATCAACAATTGCAAATCCTTCCGCGTCATGGGAAGAGAATGCGGGAATAGGATTACCGCACCCGAGACATCTAGGATAAGCGGTAAGAGGCTCCATTAATCGCCTTTCCATTTCTTTAGGGTCGCGAAAAGTTTAAACAATAATTCATCATAACCTATTTCACTATCCTCAATTGCCTCTCGCAGTTCTGTAATGTTGGTCATTGCTTCACGCCGCATCCAGAACAATAATATCCGTCCAACCCTTCAAAAATAAATAGATGTTTGCAATCTTTATCGGTCATTATTCCTCTTTCGTTCGCAGTATTTCGGATGCGGGGGTCATGGAGCGTCCTTGGTTATCTCTTCGTAGCGTTGAAGGGTTGAAACCGCCGCTCTTATTGCATCGGCTGCATTCTTCATATCCTCTGACTTCGTAAAATAAATGGTCAAATTAGGCGATACAAAACAACTCGTCTCAATGGCGTGCGTTCCCTTTGATAATTTTTCTATGGCTACCTGAGCGTCCGCAGCCATCTGTTTGTATATCTGTTGTGTCATGATTTCCTCTTGAATCTGCCGTTAGGTTCGCGGGGCTGGTAAATCTTGCCCCACTTCCTTTCAAAGTAACGCGCCGACCTTTCCCATTCAAAAGCCCTCAATGTTGATCTTGTGCATTCATCAGCCAAATTACGCGCGACCCATATAAAATAAATGGCCAGCGTGGTTATAAGTACGATGCAAAATATAGGGGTCATTTCAGCCACTTCTTTATGTGAGTTTGCATGGCCTCTTCGATAAACGCTGTTATCCCCATTGGCTTTTTTTCTATCTTTTCCCTTGCCGCCAATGAGCGTGCGAACTTCTCATAATCAACAGGCCATACATACGCATGGATCGCCTTGGTTTTTAATCGTTTTTTCTTCATGCTTTATTTATATCTATAAAAATATTTGTTGTCAAGCGTATTAAAGGGTGTTGACAATGATTTCAGCTTATGCAATATTGGCTTTAATGAAAGGATTGAATATGACCGACGCAGACTACGCCATAATCGCTTTACAGAAGTTCATTAAAGAATATGAATTTGTTCTGGACGAGAATTTCCTTGAATCAACTAATGAGGAGATTGACCGCCTTGAGAAAGCTTCACAGTCTGAGAAAGAAAACGGAAAATTGGGAGGCGACTATGACGACGCAAGAGATTAAGAGAAAAAACGATCTGATTATGGAACTACGCTTCTCCATGGATAAACTTGAGCAGGGTCTGGCCATTTTAAAGAAGGCTGGATATGGACAGCATACCGATCCTTATAAATCTACCGTTCACGCGCTTAATTCACTCAGAAGCGATATTTGGGGCTTGCAAACGGGTCAATTCCCGATAGTGAGGACGCTATGACCATCGCAAACATCTTAAGCCTTTTCTTTGCTGTTATCATTATCGGAAGCCTTTATCTTGCTTTTCACATAAGCCAAGATGATGTTAAACGCTGCGTTCAAAACTCAAATTATACGGAGGAAGAATGTATTCGACAGATCGAGAGATAACCCTAGAGGAAGAGGAAAAACTTCTTGCTGCGGCATTTAAACATCTTGCAGTAGCGGCGACGATGCTTTGCGCTGCCGGGAGGATTGATCTTTCCGATGACGTAAACACTTCCATGGATTTAATCCAGTTAGACAGAGCTGAAATTATAGCTGGAATCTACCCGAAAATGGAGAGAAAATGAAGCTTCTTATCATCGCATTATTTGCTGTATCGGTTTACGCCTCATTTCTAACGGGCGCAGCCTCTATGGCTTATTGGAATATATGCCAAACCGCAGCTATTATGGAGGCTCCTAGAAAATGATACAGATGGATATGGAACCACTCTTCCACGGAGCCGCATACGAACCTGCTAGAGACGAAAGACGCCTCGCCGGACAAATTCTAAGGGTCTACGATGCGATGAAAGACGGTCAATGGAGAACAACGGCCCAAATCGCTAAAATCACCGGAGACCCCGAAAATAGCGTTTCTGCACAGTATCGTAACTTACGGAAAAGAATTCATGGTAATCATACGGTAGAACGCAGGCATATTAGAAACGGCTTATTTGAATACAGACTTGTGAAATAGCAATGTTTGTCGATAAAGACGGAAGAATTTTTCATCATCATGAAAAATGGGAATGTTGGAAAAATGGA
>JGI24890J29729_1000720_pt1 | contig 18675 bp, 15 predicted proteins | sample FreactcultureFD7_FD_29729 | JGI IMG/M metagenome (IMG submission 29729)
TTGGCTGTGGTGTTGCCTTGGAATACATCACTACTGACATAGATATTGGTATTGGCAACAAACGTTGGAATAGTTGAACTCCAACCAGCAGGTGGAGTTAATGTTAAGTTGGCAAAATTGTAAAAGCCACCNNNNGGTGTTGCTGGTGTTGTGTTGGCTTGATAATAAGCATTTACGTTGACAATTTGATTGGCCACTGCACCTGTAACTGTGTCCAAGTCAATGGCCACATTACTTACTGTAGTTACAAAGTTTACACCCGGAGCAGAATTGGCCGCACTGAAAGCAATCTGACGTCCGCCATAACTGTTATACCATAACTGCTTAGTAGTACCAAAACCACCAGTTACTGCATACCATTGATAATCGACAGGATTACTGCTGGCTGAACTATTGCTAGTGGTGTTTTGTAAACCAAAATATGAATGATTGGTTTGTACATTACTGAATCCACTGCTGCCAGTGGCATTGTTAGCATATCTAACATTCAAGTATTGATACAAATAACTGATAACAGTTGTTTGTGCGTAACCGCCTGAGTTGCTGTAGGTTGTACTGACAATGCCAGTTTGTACGTTGGCTGTCAATACATTGGCCTGGGTACCACCGGTATTGTTACCTAGGTTGGCCAAGGCATAATTCAAACTGCTAATAACGTCGCCTGGCGCACTATTAACATCTAATGCAAAATTACTCATTAACGTGTATCCTGAACAACAGTTACTTGCCAATTTGCGGCAGTCATTTGCCAATTGGTTGTGGCACTATTACTGCCAACCTTTAATGTAGTCACACGGGCTTCGTTCTGATTGATCTGAACCCATGGATTTTCTGTGTTAATAACCATTGTTTGTGTAGGTTTAAATGTAGGTGATGATTCAACGCTGTTGGCACCGCCTACAGTGATATTGATATTACCTGTACCATATACTTCGGGTAATACGCGATGCACTTGTACGCTGGCGCTGTAGGGTTGACCAAAACTGATATTATTGCGTTGGAAATTGCTATCAATTGCAGTATTGCCAATAAAACTTGTACCAACATCTTTTTGTATCAATTGTGAAACTTGTGTTGGTGAAGTTACTGAGTCTACAACAATAGTCAAATCATTAACGCCATCACTGCCGCCTAGACTTGCACCTGAGAATACAACAGTATCGCCCACGTGATAATTTGCACCACCATTAACAACCGAATATAAACTGGCATTGCTGTTATATGAACTGTTGTTGGTATTGACGTGAATGTTTAAAACAAGTCCAGTACCGGATCCGCTTGTGCTTTTTTGACTTGCTGTCCAATAACTACTGCTGGTGGCACTGGGACCACTGGTTCCTGTGCAATAACCAGAATTAAAACTAACAAAAACATTGCCAGTACCAACGCTTTGTGTGGTGTAAGTTGAGTACACAACACCACGTGTTGCTAGATTAGGCACATTGGCAGTCCACACAGGACTTTCTGTTGCTTGTGTTGCTTGTGTAACTTGTCGTGGTGGGTTCCAAATGTCCAAGTCATAACGATAACTGATCATTTGGTTACAACGACCTGTTGATGATAGATCGGGATAGTAAATTTCAATTTGATACTTACTGCTGTTGTTAATCATAAAAACTTGATTAACATAACTGGGATTCAAATTGCTGTATAGATATTTTTTTACACGTTGGTTACCAATTGGTTTAAAGTTACCGCCATCAAACTGCCAAACGTCACGAGCATCTAGACCGTAAACAGTATTGTCAGCATTGGCCCAGCAGTTTTCATTTAGTAATCCACGTCCTTGATTTACCAACTTGATACCAAACACCGGTGCCGCAGTTGATTGATATGCAATGGGACTCATTAGGCAAATGTCCCAATAACTAGCAAGATAGAAATTGCCATTTAATGGGAATCCATCAATAATGGGACCGCGTACAGGTAATTCAACTTGGTTGGCCACGTTGACCAATGTAGGTGCCCAAGTTGTAGGTCCCGAATTGATACCAAAGTTCTGACTCCAACGTAGTGTTGTTGGCAAATATTGTGTAGTGCCACCCAATGGTACCACGTTGGCATTGATGTTGCCAGTAAAGTTTCCTGCTACCAATAGTGATCCCACGTTGGGACTGTTGTACACACGTACAAAGCCTGATGTTAGATTGCTGTAAAGTGGCACAACATTGCCGGTGGCGTTATATCCAACATCATAATTCCAAACATAATTGTCTGGGCCGTTGTCATATAATCTCAATGCCGACCATTGTCCGGGTGCAAAGTACATGGGTGGATTGATTTCATCATTAATGAATACAATATCTCCATTCCATGACGCAGTAATAACTGTACTGCCACCATAACCACTGCTGGTATAACCGGTTGCACTGGCACTGATATTGGTATATCCAGCACTGTTTACAGCATACCATGTGCCGNCGGAATTGGCTACAATAAACCAAAATACATCTTGATTATCAAATCCTGATGTAACAAAAATAATATTACCCGGTATCTGACTTAGAATATATTGGTCACCGGCCACACTTTGAATTCCGCGTGTGTTGGTTTCTACGTTTTGTCCACTATTATACTCAGTTGCAGCCAATGCTGAACTAGGCACGTCAGGAGTAAAACTCATGTTGGTAAAAGGTGTTTTTACTGGATTAATTGCCATTGTATTTCTTTCTTATGCTGTATANGTGTATNTTGTGCCTGTNGAGGTCCACTTTACNACTTTGTAACTACCATCTGTTGTCACAGTGGGACTTCCAGTAACTGTGCCTGTGTATTGACTAGTTAAAATACGCATAATCACAACACCTGAGCCACCATTGCCACCAGTGCTACCGTTCGCATAACCACCGCCACCGCCTCCGGTATTGGCCGTTCCATTTTTAACGCCGCCGCCAGGACTGCTACTACCTGAGCCACCGCCACCAGTGCCGCCATCGCCACCTGAGGATCCACCGCCACCGTTACATCCGCCACCGCCACCACCATAGTAAACACTGCCACCAGTAATCGACACAGCGACACCGGTTCCGCCATTACCACCGCCTCCACTTCCTGTGTCACCCACGGCTCCTGCACCACCACCACCTGAACTGCTTAACCGTCCACTTACTTTGGTAACAGAACCTCCTGCGTAACCTTGACCCGTGGTGCCGGTGCCTGGTGTTCCGCTAGAACTGGCATCGCCCATACAACCACCACCTGATCCACCTGCAACACCATCATAACTTGATCCATATGATCCACCTGCACCACCACCTGTGGCCGATGTTGAATTGAAATATGAATCCGTTCCGTTGTCACCCACACCAGCAATTCGTGCTGTGCCACCTGCCCCAACATACACATTGTATGTGACACCTGCGGTCAATGTAATGCCAGTAGAGTAAACAACTCCTCCGGCTCCGCCGCCGGCTCCTGCATTGCTACCTCCGGCTCCACCTCCAGCCACTACCAAGATGTCGGCTGTGATGGGTGTGCTGGTGGAATTGGCATTATACCAGGCTTGACGACCACCACCAAACATTATGCATATCCTTTTACCAGGCTACCGTACCATGTGGTGCCATCATAGTAGAAGTTGATGATGTCAATAGCACCGGCCGCAGTACTTAATGTGCTTGATCCACCAGCCCATTTAATCTGTGTAGTTGACAGGGTTCTTGAACCAGTGCCATCCTGTGTAACAATTAGTGTTACGCTAGAACCCGACGCATAGTTAGTGAAAGTACTATTGCTTAGTGTCAAGGTACCATTCAGTGTAATAGTCCAACTTGGTGCTACACTACCATCTAAGGTAATTGCACCGCTTGTTGTGCCTAGTGCCTGTATCTTATCGCGATAACTGACCATTTGCCCCGAACCAAGTATTACATTACTTGTGGTAGTTGCTACAATATTACCAGCAGTTTGGATTACACTTCGTGTGTCTTCGTTTAAGATGGTATAGGCGTTTGTAATTAATGCGGTATTGCTAGTTACCCAACCACTTGCTGTGTGTAAACCAATGGCATTTGCAATAGTTAAGTTTGCAACAGCGGTGATACTGGCTGTATATGCACGAGCATATTGAATATTACTTGCTGTATATGTAGTACCGGCTGTGCTATATGACAATGATCCAGTATATGCACTTAGGTATTGTAGGTTAGCACTACCACCAACTGGTGTTACTGTGGCTGCGGCTGCAATTGCCACACCTTGACCTAATCCGCCAGTACCATAAACGTTTAGGGTCTGACCATTTGCGGCAACTGGTGATTGTGTAGCACTACCTGAGTTTAAATTACCCCAAGTTTTGCCATTCAAGTTAACATCAAGTCCACCTGCCAAAGCACGAACACGATCACTGCCATTCATGTTCAAGTTGGCACTAGTTGCTGTTACACCCAAATAACCCAGTGTACCAATTGTTGTTCTTGTGCCTGCGGCCCATGAAGTTAAGAAGTTAACGTTACCACTGATACCCATTGCAACCGCATAGTTACCAGCATTCAAGTTACCACTAGTATAACTAGGTACACCAGTAATACCAACGCCTTGTGTGTAAGTGCTAATTTGTGTTACAGCCACCTGTGGGCTTGCATTGGCCAGAATACGGCCATTTGTTGAATCTGTTAATGTGTTGCCCAACAAGTTACCAGAGAAACCGGAGCCACCACCAGAACCTGTTGAGTATGCTGTGCCGTTGGCCCAGAAGTAACCATTAGTTGATGCAATGTTGCTGACCAGTACTGTATTGTTTGTGGCAATGGTCATGGCATCTGTGGCACCATTGTTCACAACAAAGTGTATGGGGTTATTGTAGTATGTTCCAATGCTGAGATCAGCATTGCCAGTGTACACATAACCAGTGTTTGCTTTGTTCAAACTGCCTGTGCCTGTGTAACCCGTTGAGTTAATACCCACATCCATGTAAACACCAAGATTGGCCGTGTCATTGTAGAATGCAATATCAGTTGTGGCCTGGGTGCCTGAGTTGGTGTTCTGTAGTCCAAGGTAAGCATAACTATTGGTGCTGGTCTGTAATGCGGCCATTACACCTGTGTCTGCTTGAGTTAATGCACCTAGACTGTATGCACCTGTTGTAGTGCTGTCAGTGATGTTGTTGCGTGTGGCCACATAGGCGTTGGCCTGCATGGTGCCTGTGGTTGTAACAGCACCACCGGCTATGCTGGTGTTACCACTTGATGTACCTGCAAAGATATTGCCACCATTGGTGGTCAGAGTTATGAAACTGCCAGTTAAAGATTGTAACGCAGTATATGCACTACCTGAAATAGCCACAGTAGGTGTGCTACTGCTTGTAGCATTAGGCGCAAGTGTAATGGTACCACCTGCATTGATATTGTTCATTACATTACCAATGCTACCAATGCTACCATTGTAGACTGGCAAGTAACTGGCTACGTTGGCATTTGAATATGTACTGGTAGTAATTGATATATTACTTGCACTGGTAACGCGACCTTTGGCATCAACTGTAAATCGAGGAACATTTAATGTATCGCCATATGTGCCAGCAGTGACACCCGACGTAGTCAATGTTGGGTTTGGATATGTTCCGGTTAGATCGCCACCAGCCGATCCCGACGGTGTAGAACTTGGTGCGTATGCGGCGCCGTTGCTCCAGAAGTAACCATTGGTGCTACTAATGTTGCCTGTGGTGATATTGCCAGTAATTGAGATGTTGCCAAACGTTTGATTGTTTGTGGGATTGGTAATTCTAACCAAGAAACGACCATTTGGACTGTTGTTGTATGTGACAACGCCCACAACAGCCACATAGCCAGTTACTGGAACTGTCTTTTGAACTTGTCCTGCGCTGTATGGACTTAGATATAATACATCGCCTGTTGAGAATGTGCCCATTGACACATTGGCCACTGTGCCTTCTGTAACAACATAACCATATGTGCTGGCTGGAATGGTCTGATTGGCCACACCTGCCACAACAGTTGTAGTCAGGGTGTTGGCCTGTGCTGGTGCAATGTTGGGGAACGTGCCTGTTGATCCACCAGTGATATAAACCGGTGTGCCTTGTGTAATTGTGCTGCCAGTGCCGTTGTAAGCCTGGAACTGTGTTTCTTGACCAATGTGAACGGTGTTGTTGGTGACACCATTGTAGTAGGCCAAGGCATCTGCCACATTGTCATACCATAACACGCCCTTGGCATATGCTGGAGTTGTTGTGGTCTGATAAGTGGTATAGGCTTGAATACCAATGTTGGCAACTAAAATGTTTGCGGCAATCAAGTTACCATAGAAGTTGCCGGTTGCATTCACATTGGCACTAGTTGTAATATTGCCAGTTGTAAAGATTGTACTGACTGTGTTGCTACTCAACAGGGCTGTGACATTTGTGTTACTGTATGATCCAGTGATGCCAGTTAAAATGCTAACGCCGTTTGCATACAAGTAATTGTCACTGTATAAACTGCCAGCAAAGACATTACCCACAATACCGGCACCGCCTTTTACTTGTAGCGCACCTGTGCTGGTACTGGTACTGGGTGTTGTGGCATTTGCCACCAATAATCCAGCAACATATTCATTAAAGTTTACACTGGTTGTTGTACCATTAACTGTTAAATTACCACTTAGTACAAGATTACCAGCAGTTAAATTACCACTGTAAACGGGCAAGTAACTTGCAACGTTGGCATTGCTGTATGTTCCTGGTTGTGTATTGGCTGTAACAGTAACAACGCCTGTGCCACCTGCTGGACTAACGGTTACGTTTGTACCAGCAACAATTTGCGTTACGCCACCAGCACTACCTGAACTATATGGAGCGCCATTGGCCCAATAAACACCTGCTGTGGTAATTAGGTTAGCGGCTTGTATGGTACCAGATGTATTAATGCTGGCTGTGGCTAAGTATGCCGTTACGTTGGCGTTGGCATAGTTACTGGTACCAAAGTTAGCATTGGCCCAAGTATAGAAACTGCCAATGTTGGCATTGGTAGCATTAATCTGACCACTTTGAATTGTATTGGCTGTAACAATAGCGGCATTGGCACCAGCCAGTCCCGATGTCAGCGCCGCGATCTGATTGCTTTGAATTGTATTGGCTGCAATTTGTGCCGCATTGGCACCCGTTACGTTGGCATTGATTGCATTGATAGTGCTGTCAGTGCCACTACTTAAATAGGCTGCAACGTTTACGTTACTGTATGTGCCAGCGGCTGCGGCCACAGATACTACACCTGCAACTGTTAAACGACCATCACTGCCAACAGTGAATGTGGGGTAATAAGCAGTATTACCATAAGAACCAGCACCTACGCCCGAAGCACTAATAAAAGTATTAATTGGAGAACCAATTGTACCCGAACCAGTAACATTACCAATCAGTTGAATATTACCACTGGGTATGGAAATATTAGAGGTAGTGATGCCGGTAATACGTCCATCACTGCCAACAGTTACAACCGGAATGCTGGTTGCATTACCGTATGTTCCGGCGCCGACACCTGATGCCAGCACAGTGGCCGACACATTGGTATTGGCATTGGTCAAATAAAACCCAACACTTGCTGAGTTGCTTAAAATACCAATTAATTGACCAGCAGAATTTACTACTGCAATATTACCAGAACCAATATACAGTCCGGTAGTATTGCCTACGGTTACATTGGCATTTGATGATATATCATACAATCCTGGCATCTTCTAATCCTTAAATTTTTATCTTACACTATATCTCTGATCGCGACGTGGTTGGAAAATACTTGTTAATCGATTGTGGCCACCACTCCACTTGCCTTTGTTGTTTTGATCTTCAATTGTATTCCAGGCATCATCAAATTTGGCACGCCAATATGCGGCATCTTCGGGCATCTTACGTTTTAGATAATAGTTGTGTAGCGTTCCGTAAATATAACCTTCTGGGAATGATTGTAATACAACATTGTTTAATACCACAGTGGTACCATCAGTTTCTAAACTAAACAGTAATGGCCATGTGGTATAGTAATACATACAAACTTGTGAAGAAGGTTGTAATCCGGGTAAGAATTCATAGAATTGGCCCACTTCACCAAACTTACCACGATATACTGATGGAATATTGATAGGATTTAGATATAGGTTTTCAATTAATTGTTGTGTAATGATGTCACGATCACCAATACGATCATAAACAATCCAAGGACCCGATGGTGAACTGTTGTTGAAAAACAATATGGGCTTGTTCATATTCGCGGGAATTGGAACATAGCCATCACTGTTGGCAGTACCGATTGTGGTATAGGGATTGGTTCTCAATGCTGGTAACTCGATGTTACGCATCATTAATTCAGCAAGATAGATACATTGCTTGATTTCGTCGTTGTTACTGCTACCAGTAAAATCTTCTACATAACTTACTAGTGCGTTTGCATCTGCGATTTGTGTTGACATTATTGTTTTCCTGCAAAATTGGCGCCAGCAAAGAACTTGTCTTGTCCCACTGCGGCTGGATAAGGCACTTCAATTGGAATCGGTAATCGTCCACCAGGATAACAAATAAAATCATTGTATTCCTGTTGTACCACACGATAAAACTGCGCCTTCATGGTCTTATCACGCTTGATTGTTTGCCAACCAAGTCCTCCAAAATACTTATTGCCAATGTCTTGTGCAATTACATCCGGAAGTTCCATCCACTTGTAACCAATGGTACCATCTGGCATCAAGGGTGCTAAAGGATCTATGTACCCGGCTTCGGCACGTTCTCTATAGGCCCGACACAGTTCTACAATATAGTCTGTGTTAAATTGTTCTTTTTGAATATAAAACTTACCATCCTCACGTCCGGTAGTTGTTCGAATGTTTCGACTCTTGTTAAAATCCGTGCGTTTCCAATCACCTTTTAAGGTATTGTACAATGCATCATTTCGTAACAATCGATCAGCAATGCCATTGTGTGCTGTTACTAGCCCGCCTCGATCTTGTCGATATTGGTCAGGATTGTGTTCGGGATCGGGCCCGTCTAATTCACTCGAGTCTTGGTAGTGGTCAAATTCGCTCATATAGTATTTAGTGCAAGAAAAAAGGCCCCGGAGGGCCTTTGTTCATTTGTAATCTCGTTGCCGAAATTAGAATGATTGATTGTCCCAAGCATTGAGACGTACCACGTTGGTGCTGGCACGAGGAGTACCACCAATACCAATTTGGTTTGTAGAACCAAGTGTAACACCTGTGTATGCGCCGCTAGCACTGATGTCATGCAGAGCCGCAACACCCGCTGGGTTACGAACAATTAGTGTTCCTTCTAAGATGAACTGATCTAATGACGCATCAGCGTTAGAGAACACTTCATTATTCGGACCTAGGTCACGCAATGAACCCCACTGAAGAACCTCGTCGTTCAAGAAGTAGATTTGGTTACCGGCACCAACTTGATCCATGATCCAAGAATCAAAAATCTCATAAGTGTAGTTGAAGTCGCCTTCATACGTGGCAATAGTATCTCCGCGCTCGCTGTTCACACGATTGATACCACGACTTGTAGGCATTGTATCGCTTAGGTGTGTACGCAGGCTTGTTGGACATACGATTGTACGGATCTTGGCGTTGAAACGCTGTTCAGCAACTGTAACCAATTGCTTGTACAATACAGGAGCGAACTGTTGTAATGTACCTGTGTATTGGAAATAGTTACTACCCATACCTTGACCGTTGTTGTACAAACTACCATACTGTGTACCAGAGGCAACCAAACTTGCACCAACGACATAAGCATTGGCTGAAGATGCAGTTGTAGCATCAGTATCTGGGTTATTGTAATAAGTGTAATAAGTTCCAGCGGGATTGAAACTGTGTGTACCAGCGAATGAGTTCAATGAACCCATACGACGGCCAGTAGCAGTTGCTTGTCCACCACTAGTACCAGCAACACCATTAACACCAGGTATGTACACGTTGGCATTCAAGCCAGCGGTAGCAGAAGTTTGTGGAACATTACCTGCTGTACCTACAACTGGAATACTAACACCAACTGCTAAACCTGCAGTTGATCCAGAGAATTTTGTACCGATCTGGTCGTTACGTACCAATTGTGCTTCAACGTCGAACATGAGTTCGATCAATTGTTTCACTTCTTGATATGCTTGTGGATCTCCACCAGACTGTTCAACAGCACGAGCAGTACCTGAGGCACCAACTGTGGTTTGGAAAATCTGTGTGTAGTTGCCCATGTTGGCACGCTGATTTGATTCTGCGTTGGTTGCCGAAACATTAGCACCTTCTGGTTGTGCTTGAATTTGTGGTAAACGATATACGTCGTTGGTCCACAGTGGTAAAGTACTAACTACTTTACGCTTTTTTGCCATACACATGTTCAACACAGGTGTATCGTCTTTTACGCGGTTGGACACATCTAGGTCCAAGTCTTTCACGACAATATCGGTAGCATACGCTGTTGTACCATTACCAATTGCCGAGGTTGTTATCGATGCCATTATAAATCTCCTTAATTTTGGCTATAATATTTTAACGACTTGTTCTTGCGGCTCTTATATTTCTAAGTTGAGCCACCAACAAGTTATCTGCGGCTTGAGTTGCCTCTTTGCCGCGTCCCTTGGCTCGTTCGCGAAGGCTAGACAATTCATCTCGACTGTTATCAACAATTTGAGTTCCGGACCGTTTGGTAGTCAGTGCGGCAATACTGCCTCCTGCTTGCCGAACTTTAGGCCTATCGCGATACTTTAATCCATCTCTTAGCAAACTAACAATATGTTCATCTGCGGAAACTAGATCAATGTTATCTACTCCAGGTACTAACTGTCCTCGTGCACCTGCCCAACCTTTGGCTACTTTTTCCCTGACTTCATTGTAAACATATTCGTTACGCAATTCCTTGTCCTTGAAGCCTTTACGACCCTGGTCAAGAATTTGTCTAACCTGTTGACTACGCATGTTATAGAACTCATCCATTCTGGGCTTTAACTGCTTGATACGATCACCCTGTTGGGCAATGTACTGCTCGTTTTGTTCTATACTAGCACGAAGTCGGGCCTGTTGGGCTGGATCTCGTGTTTGTGCCAACTGTTGGTGAAAAATACTTTGGTATTGTTGCACCTTTACAATTTCATCATAGGCCCGTTGTATCTCAGGCTGTATGGTGAACTCCATTGCCAATATAAGACCTTCTGCCTCTGCTCGTTTGTTGTTTAAATACTCATCGAACTCGGACTTTTCAATCTTTAATTGTCTTGCATCTTCACTTATTGCGGCTCCTTGACCTAATATGCTTGCAGCCTTCTTGGCATCGATTACGACTTCTTTGCCATTTCGCATAAACTTGAACTTGGCGTTCGGATTTGTGTCTGCAAATTCTAAGAAATCAATTAATTCTTCTGCTGTCGAATTGTCAGTGCTTACCTGTTCAGGGGCATCTGCTTCATCGTGGCCGTCATCACTATACTCTGCATCGGGATCTGCAATTTCTGGCTCGGTATTGTCGTCAGAGACTTCAACTCCTTGGGGTGCCACAGGGGCTGATTCGTTTGCCAACGCATCAACACCTGTCCCAGTGGGCTTAGTAGTCTGAACCTGGTTACGCATTGCGGCCATTTTCTGTGCTATTGCATCTAAACCTGTACTGGCTTCTTGAACTTGGACCTTCTCCGGGGGGAGGTTAGGCACGTCCATAACTAATGTATCCATTGATACTCCTCTTGTTAAGCGTCGGGCTCTTCAGAGTCAGCCAATTGCTGGTTCTGTTGAGTTACCACGCGATTCTTAAAATATACCGCTCTTTTCAAGAACGATATAAAATTATCTATTCCACCAAGTTGATTGGCAATACTAATTCTAGCAGTATTGTCCTCAACTGTGTGAGTTTTGATGTCAATTAAGGCATCTGTCAATTCAAATTTAAACTGATTAATAAACAAACCAAGATCTCTGTTGGTTAACAGATTCTCTGCGTTTGAACCCCAGGTCTTGACACGGTCAAGTTGCTCGGGACGCATGGTTTTAATCGAGTTCAAATCAACACGGGGTCGAGCATTAAATGCATCGACAATATTTTGATCTAACATTTCAGTTCCAATTCTAAGTGTATTATTTATGGTCCGTAAGCACGGGCTTTGTGCTCTTTGATCAGACTATAACCTTCTAACTGTTTGTCAGCAGTATTACCTGCAACTTCGGCCTGTATTTGTTCAGCACGTATCTTATCTAAATTGGCCTTGGCCTGTGTGGCCAGCACGTCGGCTTGATCCTTGGGACTTGGCTGTTGTTGTGCTTGTGCCGCTTTGGCTTGTTGTACCATTTCCATGACTTCTTCATCAGTGGGCAAATATGTATCGCAGTCTTTGATACCCAACACATACAACATGTCGGCATAGGGCTTTTTAAGTTTCTTAAACGCGGCTGGTGTTAGTGTATTACTAGCAACTCCTGCGGCAACTTCTTGACTCAAGCCAGTTTGTGCTTGCTTGATAATCTGCAGGCGCTGTAATGAATTTTCTTCTGACTTCATACCCAAGGCTAGATCGATATGTATAGTCTTGCGATCATTAAAGTTCATGTCATCAAAACTCATAGCATCCAAGAACACTGGCTTTTTGTCTGGACTAAATTCAGCAGCCAATTTCTTAACACCATAATCATCACTGTGTGCGATCAAGGTACGCCATACTAACCATAGTGCGTCTTTTAGGCCTTCAGCACAGTTCTTGACAGTGTTGTCTTGAATGATCTGATTGGGGCTTAGAGCCAGGTTTAACTTGGCACCCGAATTACCTGGATCCATAACTTCTGGGTTGAATACATCTTGTGGTGTGGTCATCCCAATCATGGCCATTGTATCATTCTGCATACGATTCATTGCTTGGTCGATAAAACTGATATTGCCGTTGGGCACTGGCAGGGCGTAGATATCCTTGGCAGGATCAAACTTGCTATCTAAAATAAAGATAGCGGCTTCACCATCTTGGATCATTTCAAAGTCTAGTTTGTCAGGTTTGACACCAATACGACTTGTACTTTGTAACAGACCCAATTGTATTTCAGCACGATGTCCTGAAGTCATGTATTCCTGCATGGGCACTACTGATTCAGCAATGCTCATACCATAAAAGTTTTGTGCCAGGGGTTTTGGAACCATGTTGGCCACTGGAATAAATTCCACTTCACGTGCTGAGATAACATAGTTGCCGCTATAGATTAACTCAATTAGTTCTAATTCGCCATCTCCGTCAATGTCATAACGGTTCCAAACTGTTAAAATTGTGACTTGTCGACTGTTGGCATCCTGTGCGGCATAGCCTTGGGCGGGTAAACCGTTAATTGGTACCGAATCACGTGCGTGTAAGGCCAGGTTGTTTAGCAAACTGCCGGCTTGATAAGCACCCACGTTGCTGTATTGTGCATGTACTTGGAATTCATCCAGGTTGATGTCGGGATACAGTTCTGTGGCTTCTTGAATACTGCAAGGTTTGTAGAAACCACAGAATGGTTGTTCTTGTATTTCAATAACTGTTGGGTCACACATCCAATAGTGTTGTGCAATTGGGCGAAACTTGATGTTTAGGGTATAGCCAGTTAACTTGTACCGGGCTTCATATATGGTATTACGTGCAATGCTGGCGTCAATCTCATCTTGACTGTCACGTTGTTCAATGTTTTCGGGTTCAACGTCGGCCATTTCTTCAAATTCGCCTTCACTGCCCATGCGAGCGGCTTCAATTCTAGCACGTAGGTCTTCGTCTGCTTGTGCTCCAGGAATGTTATTTAAGAAACTCTGTGTTTCTTTTACAACCTGTGACATGTCAACTGTTTGTTTGCGACGACTCTGACGTAGTGCAGTCAACCCAGCCTCGGCAGCCTGTTGTTCAAATGCACGTAATTGGTCAGCAGTACCAGTAGTTGTGACATAACGCACAAAACTTTCGCGCATGGGCGATACCATCATCTCACCATTCTTGTGCAACATGGCATCCATGATCCAATGCTGTAAGATAAAGTGCGGATCATTGTTTTGATTCACAATCTTGTGCACCATGTTGGTGGCTTGACGTGCGGCAGTGTCATCTGCTTCGTTGTCGGGCACAAACTCAAAATTGATTTCGCCGTTTTGTGCAAGACCTTTTGATACCACAGCAGTGGCATAATCAACCATGGGTTTGACCACCGGGTGAATGTAGTCTAGACCGTTAACAGGCTCTGTACTCTGCGTTACAGCAAGATTCAAATAGTGGTAGTCACTGGCGCGATTAATATTATTTTTAGTGGCCAACAAGCGCAAGTTAGCGGCACATTTTGCGTCCAGCAAACTCTTCATTTTAACAAAGCGGGCCATCATGCCTTTTGTATTGTTCAAGTTTGAGACTACAACGTTTTTTATATCCAACATTTCTGGGTTCCTAGACTATATGTTATTTAGCGGCATTATCTACCTGGGTCCATGACCTGTTTCCATTGCGGACGTTCGCGTTCTGAGCGTAAACGTGCCTGTTGCATATTGTGTTTGGCATCACGGAAGCGTTGTTGTGGGCTACGCGAATCAAATTCTTCTGCTAGTCCATTTAAACAACCTAATAGTGCGTATCTAGCACTGTCAATAGCGTCATCCGGGTCACTAAAGCGTCCCTGTGGGTCAACAAAGTAGTTTTGTGCTTCGCGTAAGAACTCTACACAGTTTTCATTAACGTGTAATGTGCCTAACTCTAACATCTGACGCATCACGTTGATACCATAACTCTTGTGATTGGTTCTGCGTCCCTGATCATCCGGCGGATTCATAATGGGTTCAGGATGCACATTGAGTTCGTATTCCTCAAACAGTTGTCTAATGCTGAGACTCGACATGGTATAGCGGCCCGGAGTTGATGCATCTGCTGGCAGCACAATGGGCGTGCCAAACACTTCGGGTCGCATGAGATGATTGATGTAGTTCATGGGATTGGCTTCTTCAATGCCACGAACAACAATTTGATTGTGTAACCATGCTTCGCGTTCGTTGGGATCATAATACATTAAACTGATCACTGTACGATCATTCACTAGACCCAAGTCCAGGGCAATGATTCTATGCAGACCCATGCTGTTACGGAAATCATAATCTCCTGTGCGGTAAGTGGGCCACGTGCGTATTTGAAATACTGCTCCTTTGCCCATGACAGGAACTCCGTTGCGTCGAGCATCACGCTCATGTGGCAAGTAGTCACGTTCAAGTTGTGCTCGTGTGCTATTCAATAAGAATGGTTCACCCCAGGGATCGTATTCGGGCACATCATCCCACGACACACGTATGTGATCGTAACCCTCTTCGTGGTTCCAGAACTTGCTCACAAGACCATTCAGACCTTTTAAGGGCGTAAAACTACACAGCACCTGTCCTTGTGTGGTGGCAGTACGTGTAACAATTTCTGAGAAGAAGTCGTCCGGAGGCTGTTCATCAAACACCGCCAGGGTCAATTTAAATCCCTGCATTTGTCGCACTTCTTGTGTGTAGTTGGCAAACACTAGATAACTGTTTGATCCCGATGTGTGACGCACTTCAACACCTAAACAGTTGGCACCATCACAACGCATGGTTTCAAATACTATGGTGGATCTAGGCAGGGCTCCTGTGCCTACAGCGTCGGTGATCTTGACATCCTGTGTGCCCAGCAGTTCATTTTGTAGCACCATTGCCACCTGTTGCCAGCCCTCGCCCGCAACCATTGCGGTTATGGGTCGGTCAAAACGTCGACCCTGCCACCACTCAGGATACAGGCCAGTCAAGTGCATGGCTGTTTCATAACAGGTACTTACTGTTTTACCAATTCGGTTGGCCGCAAGGATGCCTCTGCGGTCACTGGCACCGGTGCGAAAGAATCGCAATTGGTGGTCGAAAGGTCTAAAGTATCGTAACTGGTTATGTGTCATGTCCTCTTGGACAGCAATAACCAATTCCTGAAATTTCAGTTGCTGGTCTGTGGTCATGAATCCTAGACCTGAAGGGTTGAATCCATTCTGATCACAGACGTACCTAATGGCTCGACGCATTAGTAAACCGGTGTCCAGCATTTAGAATCCTCTACGGATATCGTTTAATAATTGTGCTGAGCGTGCAAGGTCAAGTATTTCCACAGTGCTCATGCGCCAGGTGTCGGTGCGAGCAACATCAACACCATCACGCTTGTCCAGACCGGCCTGTAGCCGTTCCATCACAAGTCGTAAGCAATGTTCCACCTGACCGGGATATTTTACACCAAACGCTTCACGCGAGGCCGCATTGACCTTTTGCAGTATTCGGATATCTGCTAATTGGCGTGCGGCTGCATCATCCATCAAACACCCCAGGGGTTGTCAGAGCCACCAGCGGCGTCAATGACAACAAAGTCACGATCAATCCAGGTATCCCAGGCATTGCTTTTGTTCACTTTCATGGCCTGCATGTAGGCTCGCAAGCGTGTGCCAATTGCGGTTAGGCCACCGCGAGCCGTGCGTATGACCTGTTCGCCAGTGCGTGGATCAACCCAGACAATTTTCTCTGGCGTGCTTTGACCAAACTTGTTGACTCTAGTGCCAACAGCACGAGTGCTGATTGGACCAAGGATTTCGTATGTGATGATGCCATTGTAATATTTGCGGAATACCACATCACACTTTTGTCCAGTGCTTTTCCATTCGGGATCGGGATGCGGGAATGTGCGTGTTAGAAAACTGGTTATCAGGGGACCGGCTTCTAGGATCTCCTGACTCTGTGCCGGCACTTCTTTCATTGCGTCAACAGGCACTAAATCGTTTTTGTCAACATAAGGGTTTTCACTACCTAGGAATTCGAGATCAGGTGGGATGCCATTGAGCGTGTCTAGTGCAACTTGATATTTCACACGGTTGGCACGGCCTTTTAGATTTAATACCAGGCCGGTTTGGTCGTACACAAACTTTTGCAGTTCAGTGGCATTGGGAAAGTCGGTCATGAGACCTTCCATGTCAAATGCTGTGGCTGCTAGGCCGATACGTCTTGAGGGCGACTCCACAGTGGAGGGTTCGGTGATGGGGTCAGAGACCTGTGTGGTTTTTTTCATTTCAGTTCCTTATAATAAAATGTCAGTTGTTAAGGACAACTGTAACCTGAATCGTGTTTAGCGGCTGAACTTTTTGGGTTTAACCACAGGGCGAATGCCTTCTAATCGGGGATCAATCGAATCGCGTTCATTGCGAGCACCATAGGCGTTCTGTATCACATCAGCAACAGGAGCACGTTCGGCCTTGTTGGAGATGAAGTCGGTACGCTTTGACGGTGTGCCGTCGTTGCCGGTTCTTGGACCTTGTGCCACATTGACATTGTCCTTGTGATACTGGTTCGTACGTGACCAGGCGCTGGCTGTCGCCTTAGCGAGTTTAACTGTGCTTTTTGCTTTTGCTGTGATCATTTCTTAAATCCTTTTAATGTCTCTGCTAGACGTGCTCGCCGGCCTAGGACACCTGGTGCCCGAGCAGCCCGTGCCAACTTCTTTGCAGGTATCTTCTTTCCTGCTGGCACACCCAATTCGCGATGCAGTGCTCCAGGCTTACCAATGGCTGCCTGTATCCACTTGCCATGTCGTTTCATTGCGTCTTTCATACAGGTCCTCGATTTGCGCTGGCTGTCGCCTTAGCGATCTTAACTGTTCGTTTTGCTTGTGCTGTGATCATCGTTTAAATCCTTACGGGTCGCTGTGTTTATTTATGGTCAATATGTGATGCCCGAATTGGCCTGTGCCGCTGAGTACACACCTGGCGTGCTCAACTGTGCTTGTGCCACTGAGCCAGGGCTCACATAACTACCTAGAGTGGGCTGGGGGTTGAACAACATGTTGCTGATCTGATTGTAACTTTGTTGTTGTAGGTTGTCGCTGGGCGCTTCGGGATTGGCGTTCTGGAAGTTGGGTGTGTACAATTCACCAGCGGCTGGTGAATTGCCAAATACTTGACTAGCGTATTGATTGTATTGGTCCTGGGGTGCCTCAGATGCATGAGCACCTGGTTGGATCATGGATTGATCTGGACCATTGGGTGCAATCAGACCAGGACTGCCTGGACCGGATGTGGCGTCGACTGGATTGCCTCGCCACATGTCATGACTTAATACTGGTTGAATTCCTGGAATTGGTCCTGGTATACTGCCCATTCCGGGCTTGCCCACAGCGCCACCAGCGGGTGCGTTGCCTGCGGGTTGACTGCCTCCGCCCTTGCCCCAATTGCCACCGTAGTTGTTCACATTGGTCTGTGAACCTTGATTGGAGGGTTGATTGAACTGCATGCCTGTGGTGGGCTGTTGTACTGATCCTTGTCCAAATTCACGACTTGTGACAGGTTGTGGTACAGCGGTGTTGGGATATGATTGATTATACTGGTTGTTGTTCATGCCATACTGACTTGTGTCAGTAGTGCTGCCACCATTGCCTCCACCTTTGCCGTAACTCATCGACAGACCTTAATCGGCACTTGAACCAGGAGCAACAGGTGTAAAGAACACGCTGGTTGAACCAGTGTTGGTAATTGCACTCACATACACATTGGCCTGTGTGGCCATCAAGGCCTGACCAAAGTTTCCAGCGATGGTCATTGACTCATTGGGTGCAAGGGGTATGCCACCACCGTCAGTGCCAACCAAGGGATGATCCATTGCTATGGCGTCGGCGTAGTTACTGAACACGCCCACATAAGCGTAAACAGTTGAACTTGCATTCAACACATGGAATGTTGTGG
>JGI24890J29729_1000721_pt1 | contig 18649 bp, 30 predicted proteins | sample FreactcultureFD7_FD_29729 | JGI IMG/M metagenome (IMG submission 29729)
TTGGTCTAAACAACAGCAACAAGAATTTCTAGAAAAGCAACAAAATATCCACAATATAGATTCGAGGAAATTGTGAGCTACGATAAATTCAAAAAGGCAAAACGCAGAACAAGAACAGAAAACGCAATATCTCGCCAACTCAAAATTGCAAAGAACTGGGGAATTCCGACAAACAAACCACATCGCTTTGCAAAAATGAAAGCAACTAATTGCGGTGATCCAAACTGTGCTATGTGTGGCAACCCTCGCAAGTTTTTCAATGAAGCTACGCTACAGGAAAAACGTTTCAATCAAAATAATGATTCAGAATACTAAAAAGACTTGCATTCAAACCAAAAGTTATATATAATCTGTACATATTAGACCGCGTAATTCAATGGTAGAATAGGAAGCTCTAAACTTCTTCATGAGAGTTCAATTCTCTCCGTGGTCACCATTTTACATAGGAGATAAACATAATGGCGGAAACACTTCCATCCATAGTACCAGCAGTGACATTTAAGGTTCGTGTAAGAGACGATAGTATTGAAGGACCAAACCCATATCGCTGGCAGGATGTAACATCCTACGACTATTTCAGTGGTAAACGAGTAGTTCTTTTTTCACTTCCAGGCGCATTTACCCCAACATGTTCAACTTATCAACTTCCTGGGTTTGAACAGAAGTATGCTGAATTTCAGCAGTATGGGATTGATGAAATTTATTGCGTTTCTGTAAACGATTCATTCGTAATGAACAAATGGGCACAAGATCAAAATTTACAGAACGTCAAGGTAATTCCAGATGGTTCTGGCATTTTCACAAGTGCTATGAATATGCTTGTCAGCAAAGATAATCTTGGTTTCGGAGTTCGTTCTTGGCGTTATGCAGTTATTGTCAATAATGGCAAAATTGAAAAGTGGTTTGTTGAATCGGGCATTGAGCATAATTGCACAACTGACCCATATGGTGAAACATCGCCAGAAAATATCCTCAATTATTTAGCTTCTCAACAGAATGGATAAAATATGCATTCGGTAATATTCTTGCTTGTTTTGCTACAAATCAAGCATTTCTTTTTTGATTTTTACTGGCAACCGCCATATATGTGGCAGAATAAGGGAACATTCGGTCATCCAGGAGGAATCATACATTCATATTTTCATGCATGTGTGACATTTTTGATATTGACATTGTTTTTGCCAGTCTATAGTATCTTTGTTTATGTGGTCCCAGTATGTGAATTTGTAACACATTACATAATTGATTGGACTAAAATGAACATCAATCGCATTAAGGGGTGGGGAGCAACTACGCATAATGAATTCTGGCAGCTTACTGGTCTTGATCAACTTATGCACCAGTTGACATATGTAGCAATTCTTTGTGTGGTTTTTGGTCAGTAATAAATAGAATAGCGGTCCTGCATATTTATGTGAGAATATACCGCTTCCGTTGATCGCGAAAACAGGATGGGCTGCGTTCACAAGGTTTAATGGTTTCCTGACACAAATAACCATTATTTTGAGTATTGAATATGAATGAAAAAAATTGGATTATGATGCCTCTTCTTGCATACCGATTTAGGGTGTTGCTAGATGATGCAGTTGATTCCGAGATGATCTTTACCAAAAATATTGTAAATATCGTCATGGATTATAAAAACAGAAAGTTGCGAGTAACGGTTAGACAACCCGAAGCTGATGCAAATATGACACAGATTATTAATTATCTATGTCAAACAGCAAGCTTCTCTCTTAGAATTGAAAGTCTAGCGGGAAATACAAAGGCTATATCAGCCAATGATTATCTTTGGTGCAATACAGAATCACATAGATTTGAACTTGCATATGGTATATCCGATGCAGCAATACATGAACTTGAAATAACATTTAAAGACATAAAAACTATTAAAGGAGAATAACAATGGTATAGATTGAATTAGCATGCAGAGATATAGTTTTTCATTTTAACAAAAAACACTTAGAAGATCAGGCCATTCCCATGTGGGTTTTAAAAACACATGGTAAAACCTATTATGTAAACCATGTTGAATGCTCTATTCCATGGTCGACTAAAGAAACCCCAGATAATCCTAGCACTAAAGGCAGCATCAAAGTCAAAGACTGTCTTCTCCTCATTGACGAGGAAAACTGTGCCAACATCACCAAACTCACTGCACATGACAAGATTCGTCTTCGTAATGCGGCGAAGGGCATAACGCGCATCTTGTATACTTACAACAGTAAGAAAGATGTTGAAAACGCTATCAACCAATCCAAAATCAAACATGGTCCATTCAAGACGCTTGGTGGCAGGTGCGGCACAACATTTTATGTAACGGAAATCATGAATAAATCAGAACTATCATTCCTGACACTATCGGCAGGTGATAAGTTCCGTATCCTTATGCCAAATGAAAAGCAGTATCAAGATTATGATGATCCTAATCATAATCCGAATTGGTACTGGGAACAAGAGGATGAGTACGTTGAAGAAGATTAAGTTCCGCGTGTCTTGGTCCGCCTTCCACGCAGTCAACAAAGCCATCAAAGATTCAGGTGTAAAATTCTATCCATTTGTGAGAGCATGGGACGGCTATCATATTACCATTGAACCCGCAGATCATCCGATCATTTCGTTCTTGACACTGGCTCATGATATTAGAGTGTTGTCTCAGTTCGACTAAATACTGCTACAATCGGAGTCCCCATGTCAGTAATTATTTTATCTAAGCGTCCGGAAGAATACGAATGTCATCGTCTGCTTGAGGCATTTGCTAAACATGACATTGATGCTACAACTACTCATCCTGACAAATATGACATTGTGGTCAACCAAGGCACTGAAACTGGTATCAAGTATGAAGGTCTTGCTATTGAAAAGCCAAAGTTGTTTCTTACTCGCACTGGTTCGGGAACAAACAACTTTGCAAGAGCATTAATCAGACAATTTGAACAAGAGCATGTCTTGTGCGTCAACTCATCGGATAGCATTGAAATAGCAAAAGATAAGATGAGAACTTCACAGATTTTAGCAAGTAATCATATTCCCATCCCTACAACAATGCTGGTTCGTTTTCCAGTAGAGATTGATATTGTAGAGAACAAGATTGGCTTCCCGTGCATCGTTAAGGTTCTGAATGGCAGTTATGGTGAGGGTGTATATCTCTGCGAGAAAAAGAAAGACTTCAAAAAAATGATGGAATTTGTAGACTCACTAAAGAGTGCAAAGACCTTGATCGTTCAAGAATACATCGGATATAGACCAGGCGAAGACCTAAGGGTTTTTGTTGTGGGTGGCAAAGTGATTGGGGCAATGAAACGTGTTGCTCCTGTCGGTGACTTCCGTGCCAACATCACTAATGGTGGACATGGAGAACGTTTTGAAGTCACCGACGAAATTGACTACATTGCTCGTGAAACTGCACGAGTATGTGGACTACAGATTGCCGGTATTGACTTGCTGTTTGCTGAAAACGGATTCAAAGTTTGTGAAGCAAATTCTGCTCCGGGATTTGAGGGATTTGAAAAATACTGTAATGTAGATGTTGCAGATCATATCGCAGAATTTGTAAGATTCAAATTAAATGGGATTAATTCATAATATGAAGAAGATGTATACTAACAAGCCTGTTGTTGAGACAGACCCAACACCGTTTACTCCGATAAAATATAAATCAGAATTCCAGCGGATTGATGCATTAGAAGAAAAGGTTCGCCAGTTGAGTGAACAAGTGCACAAAATTGCAACAGCATTGGAGTTGAACAGCCGTCAACTTCGCCGCCAAAACACTAACATTGATTCTATTGGCAGAAACATAAGCAACCAACTCAACAAAAGATGATTATATCACATAAACATAAGTTTATATTTGTAAAGAATCCAAAGACTGGATCATCTGCTATAAACTTTGCCTTCAGAAATAGTGGAATTGATTTAGATTATATAAGAAATTATGAAGACAACCATGGTGAATATAAAGCAGTTCCGCCCATAGGACCATACTGGGAAATGGGATTTACTATACCACACATGTTACTTATGAAATTCATTACCCAAGAGCAACTTGAAACATATGACTTGTATTCAGTTTATCGTGACCCAGTTGAAGTTTTTACTTCTTGGTATTCTTACAGGCATAGAAATACCAAGTTCACCCAAGAACAGTTAGCAAATATTAAAATCACTGAAGAAAATCAAGTTGAACTATTCCCAATTCCAATAGAGCTATACCTACAAGATTACCGTCCCAAACCCCAAACAGATTACGTTGGATACGAAAGAATACAGTTAGTTGATTATAATAATCTTTCCAAAGAAATAGAAGCAATAATCAACCGATATAATGGCACATTTACACTAATGCCAAAGATGAATTCATATAGACTTATGGATGATGTTTTGTCTGATGAAATGGTTGTCAAAGTAAAAGACGCTTACAAGGAAGATTATATCTTAAAGAATCGCGTGGTATCATTTGTCCAATGACAGAAACGGGGTCTACAGTGTTAGAAAATATTGACACGACCACTATAATATGATATAAATAGATTTGTAGCATAAGGCTACAACCAACGGAGTTTTAAGAATCGGGCATTTACTCCGTAGCCCATTTAAGTATAAAGGAAAATATATGATGTATAATAAAAAGCTAGTCGCTAGCATTCGTGTCAACGGAAAAATTCTCCGTGAATTCAAAGATACGGTCTATATTCCATTTAATTCGGAATATAGTATTCTTCTAAAAAATCTCAATACAGTTAGAGCAAATATCAACATCTATATTGATGGCGATAACATTGTTCCCGGTGGACTCGTTCTCAATGCTGGACAAGAGATTGATCTTCAACGTTCCATTCGCAATGGAAACATGAATGAAGGCAATCGTTTCAAGTTCATTGAACGTACAGGCAAGATTGAAGACCATCGCGGTATCAAGCTAGAAGACGGTTTGATCCGAGTAGAATATCAGTTTGAAAAGGTATTCAAACGTCAGGATGGTATCAATTGGATCAGTAATCATCATTACTATCATTATGGTTATGACAACTACTGGAATCCAAATAATATTCTTCGGTCATCGGGCGGAGGCACTGCAACTCCATCTTGGATGACAGGAACCACAACGTGTGGCGGTGATGGACTTGGTACAACCTATGCCGCAGTTAACAACATGGCTGTTGGTGCTACACTGACTGCAAGTTCTGCACAGGCATTCAATGCTGCTCCTCAGACTGAAACAGGAATCACTGTTCCGGGTAGCAAAAGCGAACAGAAGTTTGTAACAGTCAGTGATTTCATATGTGAACCAGAAAAGCACAATATCATTCTCAAGTTGCTTGGTGAGACAGAAGACAACGAGATTGTACGTAAGCCTGTCACTGTTAAATCAAAGCCAACGTGCACCACATGTGGAAAAGTCAATAAGGCCACAGCAAAATTCTGCAGTGAGTGTGGGACCTCTCTAGTAATTTACGCATAAAATTTAAAAAAAACTAGTTGACACTATATCCTTTCCGGTTTATATGGTTTTCATTGAAGATCGGAAAGGATATTTGTAATGAGTAAAGGTAAGTACAGCCCGGCTCTCACTCGCAAGATGATCGCTGAGCGTGACGAAAACACTTTCGTCTATAACTGCTACGGTGATCGTGCTCCTACCTCTTGGGATGGTGATTACGACAGCACGATCCATTTTGCCGACTACGACAAGGATGGATTTGATTGCTATGGTTACAGTGCTTGGGGTGAAGACGGCACTACTTTTGTCGGGCACGGAAGCGGCATTGACCGTTTTGGTTATACCGAGATGGACTATATGCTCATGAGCGATGAAAAGTTTGAAGATATCTGTATCTATGGAGCTTAAAGATGGAAATTTATAAAGCAGCATCCAAGTTTTGTTCAGAATGTGGCACGGCTCTCGAAATTTTTGCATAAAACTGCTTGACAATCTAACGTCTCCTTGTTATATGATTCGTGTAACAAGGAGATAGTGACATGACTCAGCAGACCCTTCAAGAACTCATCTACGAAATGGAACATGATATCCGTGGAGACATTCACGGTGATATCTATGGTCATGAACGTTATGCCGAAGAAATCTTTCGTCTTCGTGCTGAACTTCGTCGTGTCCGCGAAAAGGCTATTGAAGATAGTTGGACTCAAAACCCTGATCGCATGGGTGGGCAGTTCACTGATGAAGAAATCAATCGTAGTAACAATTGGTAAGGAGCAATACAATGATTGAATATACCGTAGAAGTTTATGAAGATGGTAGCAAGTATTGGTATTTGAATGGCGAATTCCATCGCGAAGATGGTCCTGCTGTTGAATATGCAGATGGTAGCAAGTATTGGTTCCTGAATGGACAACGGCACCGCGAAGATGGACCGGCTATTGAATATGCTAACGGCGACAAGGACTGGTATCTGAATGGCAAACTGCATCGCGAAGATGGTCCTGCTATTGAATGGGCAGGTGGCACCAAGTCTTGGTATTTGAATGGCAAATACCATCGCGAAGATGGTCCTGCTGTTGAATATGCAGATGGCACCAAGTTCTGGTATCTGAATGGACAACAGCATCGCGAAGATGGTCCTGCTATTGAACGGCCAGATGGCATCAAGTATTGGTATTTGAATGGAAAACTCCTGACACAAGAAGAACACCAATCCGCTACCAATCCCGCCAAGGAACTTACTGTTGCCGAAATTGAAAAGTTGCTGGGACACAAGGTCAAAGTGGTCAAGGGTTGACATATACCCCGATTCGCGTATACTGAGAATGTAGACAGTGAGAAAGGGGATTCGTTATGAATATCTATATCGTTTATGAATGGTATGCAGATTCAGACAATGATTCCTGTCATAACCAAAAAACAAAAGATATTATTGCTATCTATGATGCCTTGGAAAAGGCACAGAAACATATTGAAGGTAAGAACACCTCAATGAAGGGACTCTGGTCTTCTTGGTATACGATTGAACAACACATGGTGCGATAAAATATGCCTGCTGAATATAATCTTCCGAACGGGGGCTTGGCTCAAGGATACTTCTGCTATAATTGCGGAAAATCCTGTAATATGGTAGGTACAGGTCATGGCCCCGGAAAGTGCGAGCCTAACCCAGAATATGTCAAGGCTCTGATTGAAGCCAACAAAAAGTAAGGTTTAATTCTAAATAAGGAGGTAGATATGTGGTGCAAGTATCCAAGAACTATGCATCTGCCATGGTCTTTGGGTGTTCAAAATGATGACAAAGTTATTCATTCACTTGATAATTTTGTTGGTAAAAGGGTGATTATCACTGAAAAAATGGATGGCGAAAATGCCACCCTTTACAGTGATCATTATCATGCTCGCTCACTGGATTCAAAACATCATCCTTCAAGGGATTGGATTAAATCATTTCACAGTGTAGTGAAATATTCTATTCCTGAAAACTGGAGGGTGTGTGGAGAAAATCTGTATGCTGAACATTCCATCAAGTATGATGCATTGCCTTCTTATTTCATGGGGTTTTCTATTTGGTCAGATGAAAACATTTGTCTGTCTTGGGATGAAACAATGGAATATTTCAGTCTTATTGGCATCACACCAGTAAACATTTGGTATGATGGACAGTTTGACGATTTTCTTGCTAACCATGACACTTTTGATAAAAAAGTCCAAGGGAATATTGAAGGATATGTGGTTCGCGTTGCAGAAGCGTTTTCTTATAATGATTTCAGTACCCGTGTTGCTAAATTTGTTCGTAAAGGACATGTCCAGACTGATGAACATTGGATGCATAAGCCGGTTATACCGAACACGCTAAAACATGAAGCATGGTGAAGAAAGAGATTGACTTCACCATGCTTTTTGCATACACTAAATGAATTAGCAAAGACATAATGGAGTTTGAAATGAGCGTACTCGCAGAACTAAATCGTACCAGTCTTGAATTGCGTAAGAACCGTGACGAACTGGCCAAGTCTCTTAGTGTGGTGGTTAGCTCTGCCAATCAGATTGCCAAAGAGCGGGCAACAGATAAGGGTAATTACACCGTTACTGATGACGACACCATTCAGGCAATTCGTCGTGCTGTGAAGCAGACCGAAGATACCATCAACATTCTTGCTGAAAACAATGCAGAAGATGGTGAACTGTATATGCGCAGCGTCCGGGAGCTTACCATTCTCAGGAATCTACTGCCGCAGAGTCCTGATGGTCCAGCTATCAGCAGCTTCGTGCAGACTTATCTTCGTGAAACAGGCACTGAACGCAACATCAAGGCAATGGGACCTATCATGAAGGCGCTGGGTGAGCAGTATGGTTCTGTACTGGATCGTGGTGTAGCTTCGCAGGTTGTTCGTATTGAACTCGTGGAGGGTTGAGTATGAGCATTGCAATGATTCGTCCTAGAGGGAAATTTCTATCCCGGCAGTCCGCTGACCTGAACGATTTTTCAATCACTGAACTATGAATAATTATTATGACAAAAATTTCTTCAAAGAAGATCGGTGGTATCATATATACCTGTACCTAATTACATGTACAGGTATCATAGGTGTAATTATTGCCGGGATCACAGAATGGACCACTGCGCCCTTTGTCCTTGCATTTGTTATTATGGCTAATGTTAGCACAATCTGCTTCTTTGTTGAGTCTGCTGTTATGGGATTTACTGCCAAGGCCGGTGGATTTTTCTGGACTGCTGTGACTTGCTTCGGTATCGTATATTATTTACTCTGGCCAGCTTTATCATAAAAGTGTCAATTGACACTGCCGGTATAATATACTATTATAAATATGTTTGTTGAGAGATAGACTTTCAACTTAAAATCGCTTCAAAGGAGTTTTGAGCAATGACTAAGAAAATTATTTCAGGTATGGAGATGCGTGATCGCATCCTTGCCCCAAAGGAAAAAGAGTTTGACCTTTTGGTGTTTATTGGAAGGTTTCAGCCGTTTCATAATGAACATAAGCGCATCATTGATATTGCGCTTGAAAAATCCCGTAATGTACTAGTTCTCGTAGGTTCGGCAGGTAAAGCCCGCACGATCCGCAATCCGTTTACATTTGAAGAACGCCGGGATATGATTCTCGGTTCGTATGATGAAACTATCCAAAAGAAACACATCATCATTAAGCCACTGAACGACAAGACTTACAACGATGCTGCTTGGATCAAGCAGGTTCAGGACATTGTGAAAGGTACCGCACTCGATATCGTTAATGAGGGTGGGTTTCGTGTATCTGGTCTTGCTGATGTGAGAATTGGTCTAGTTGGTGCCAGCAAGGACGCACACACTGAATATTATCTTCGTATGTTCCCACAATGGAAATCTGTTGACGCCGGAATTGAAACTGATTTGAATGCTACTACGATCCGTGAAACCTATTTGAGCGATGGCACGGTTGAAATCGGTGCTGTTCCTGTGAATGTTGCTAACTTTTTGATTGATTTTCGTTTCAACGGTCCACATCTTCAGCTTCACGATGAACTTCAATTCGTGCGTAATTATAAGAAGCAGTGGGAAGCTGCGCCCTACCCTGTGAAACACGCAACTGTGGATGTGGTGGTTGAACAAAGCGGACATATTCTTCTAGTAAAGCGTAGATCAGAACCGGGCAAAGGTCTCTGGGCACTGCCCGGTGGTCATCTGAACGAATACGAAAAACAGCTTGATGGTGCTATTCGTGAACTGCGTGAAGAAACCAAGATCAAGGTTCCCGAAGCTGTGCTGCGTGGTAGCATCCGTGATCACGAGACTTTTGATGATCCTTATCGTTCTACGCTTGGTCGCGTCATAACTAAGGCATATCACTTCAAGCTGCCTGACGATATTACGCTGCCTAAGGTCAAGGGTGCTGACGATGCTATTCGTGCAAAATGGATACCCATCAATGACCTTCATGAAGAAGATTTCTTTGACGACCATTTTTTCATCATCAGCTATTTTCTGGGACTTTAAATATGGACACTAATAATTGGGTTTATATCGTGGTTACAATGTGCCGAGAGACCGGTGAACCATTGATCATGATGGTTACTCCTAATGAAAAACTAGCTCATGAATATTATGCTAGTATTCCGGACGAGAAGCCGATGTTCTATATTCAGGAGTTAGTTCATGGTTAAAGTAGTTGGACGAGACGAAAGCGCAGTCCACAGAATTACTTACGATTTTCTGGTGAACGAGAAACATTGACTAATTATTTTTAAAAAAGGTATTTTATCATGGATAAAGCTCAGGCAATTGAAAATAGAAAACATGCAAAAAATGTATATTTCATGATTAAAATTGAGTGTGCGCGATTTTTTACAAGGCTAAAGTGGAAAATTTATCGTGCGCACAGGCGTGCCATGCATAGGCTTATCGAGCATCTTGCCAAGAAATATAAATGGCATAATAATGTCCTCAATACAACAGTTCCCAATGTTCCATGCCTTAAGGTTAAAACTATCACTGTTATTAATCAATATGGTCAAGAACACACGTACAATTATATTCCATAATCTGGTAGTATATGAATCGAGAGGGCGTAATGGAACTTATTATGAAAATTGACGAATATGGCGCTAAGGAATGGTCACTGAACGGCAAACTCCACCGAACGGATGGACCCGCTGTTGAAAGTGCAGATGGTTCAAAGGAGTGGTATTTACACGGTAAACTCCACCGAGTGGATGGACCTGCCGTTGAATATGCAGATGGATCAAAGGATTGGTATTTGGACGGCAAACTCCACCGAGTGGATGGACCTGCTGTTGAAACTGCTGATGGCACCAAAGAATGGTGCCTGAATGGCAAACTTCACAGAATAGATGGACCTGCTATTGAAAATGCAGATGGATCACGGCAGTGGTTTTTGAACGACAAACTCCATCGGGAAGATGGACCTGCTGTTGAAAGAGCAGATGGATCACAGGATTGGTATTTAGACGGCAAACTTCACAGAATAGATGGACCTGCTATTGAAAATGCAGATGGATCACGGCAGTGGTTTTTGAACGACAAACTCCATCGGGAAGATGGACCTGCTGTTGAATATGCAGATGGGTCCAAGGAATGGTATTTGGATGGCGAACGGCATCGATCAGATGGACCTGCTGTTGAATATGCAGATGGGTCAAATTCATGGTGGTTGAACGACAAACTTCACCGAGTGGATGGACCTGCTATTGAAAGACCAGATGGCACCAAGGAATGGTGGGTTAATGGGATTCAGATGGACCCATTGGTATTTTGGTTAACTACCAAGGAACGCATGGAGAGTGTGTGATGAATCCTACCTTGGAAATTGACTGGGAGGGCACTAAGCGGTGGTCATTGAACGGCAAACTCCATCGAGTGGATGGACCTGCTATTGAATGGGCAAATGGTTCTAAGCTCTGGTACTTGAATGACAAACTGCACCGAGTGGATGGACCCGCTATTGAATATGCTCATGGCACCAAGGAGTGGTGGTTGAACGGCAAACTTCACAGACTAGATGGACCCGCTATTGAACGAACAGACGGAACCAAAGCCTGGCATCTGCACGGCAAATTTCACCGAGTGGATGGACCTGCCGTTGAAAGAGCAGATGGCACTAAAGCATGGTATTTGAATGGCAAAGAAGTTGATCAACTTGTTTTTTGGGTAACTTCTAAAGAACGCTTGACACCGGCTGAGAAAAATATTATAATACATGCATAAGCCCATCGGATAGACCGTTGGCAAAGAAAAGATTAAGGAGTTTAATCAAATGACAAATATTGAAGAAATGTTCAAACCCAAGGCAACTGATATTGCCTACACTCAGGAAGATCAACTTGTTATCAGCCTGATTTTTCGTCTTGATAGCTATAAATTGGGACATTATCTTGCCTACCCAGTTGGCATTAAAGCAATGACTTCCTACGGTGAAGCACGTATTCCAGAAACTGACACCGTTGTTCCGTTTGGATGGCAATTTCTCGCAAAGCGTTATCTAAGTCAGACTATCACAAGCCAGCATGTTGATGCTGCTGAACAATTTGCACAGGCTCATTTCGGTCGTCCTTTGTTTGCAAGAGCAGCTTGGGATAAAGTGGTTGATGTTTACGATGGTAAACTTCCTCTAATTATTCGTGCGGTTCCTGAAGGCACTGTTATGCATGGTAAGCAGCCCATTTACACTGTGACAGTTTTTGATGAAGATTTGTTCTGGCTTAGTGCCGGTTTTGAAACCATGATTCAACGTGGTTTCTGGTATCCCACAACTATCGTAACGCAAGATTACAATATCAAGAAGGTAATCAAGCGTTATTACGAACAGACTGGTGCCGATATGAACATGATTCCATTTTCCTATCACGACTTCGGCGGCAGGGGAGTGACTTGTGCAGAGCAAGCCGAAATCGGTGGTGCATCGCACTTGGTTAACTTCATGGGTTCGGACACGGTAGAAGGGATCATGGCTGCTAATTTCTACTACAAGCATGATATGGCTGGATTCTCGGTGTACGCTACTGAGCATTCAGTTGAATGCTCGTTCGGCGGCGGCACAGAAGATGCCAAGAACTACATTCGTCAGCAACTTAAGAATGCTATTCCTGGCAGCATTGTCAGTATTGTAATTGACGGATATGATGTTTTCCGAGAAGCAAATCTACTTTGCACCGAATTCCGTAATGATATTATCAACAGTCAAGCAAAGATTGTGTTTCGACCTGACAGTGGTGATATGCTTGAAATTGTTCCTAAGATTCTCAAGATGCAGGAAGAAGCCTTTGGTGTAGAAATCACCAGTAAAGGCTTCAAGAAGATCAAGTATGTGGGTGTTATTCAGGGTGACGGAGTTGATCACTTCATGATCAATGCATTGCTTGACAAGATTACTCGTGTTCTTGGATATAGTGCAGATTGTGTAATTTTCGGCAGTGGCGGAGCCTTATTGCAAAAGGTGAATCGTGATACTCTCAAGTTTGCACAGAAGGCGTGTGCTATTCTCACAGACACTGGTTGGGTTGGTATCGCTAAGGACCCCATCACTGATCATGGTAAGAAATCCAAGGAAGGTGTTCTTACTCTGGCCAGAAACAAGAACACTGGCAAGCTGGAAACAGTACGTCTTGATCTTGCTCCGCTGGGAGAAGAGTATGAAGACATTATGCAACTTGTCTACTACAAGGGCAAATTGTATAACGAAACCACACTTGATGCAGTTCGCGCTAACGTAGAATAATAAAACTTTGGCAAATAAGGGGTTGACTTTACGGTCAACCCCTGTTATAAGAAGACTATGACAAAGCGATACGCATATTTTTTCACCCGCCAAGACATTTTCCGCGAGTACCAGTTGGTGCAAACGGCTCATGTCGCCATGAAGCTGGGTTTTAATCTGACCGAACAGGAAGACCCCGACAACACGCATTTTACGTGCGTTGGTGTGCGTAACTTAGCAGCCCTTGAGGCTGTTGAAAAGATTCTCCAGAAGTTTGGATTCAAGTACGAGAAGTTTCTTGAACCTGATCTAAATGATGGTGAGTACACTGCGCTGGCAGTTCATCCAGTTGACGAAGATAAGCGGGATATCCTGCTTGCGTTTAACCTTCTAAAGTTTTGAGGATACAATGGCATATTCAAAACATCAACTTGATCTTCTTGATGCACTGAACAAGATTCCGGCTGGAACTGAATTTCGTGTCAAAGACGTTCGTGACAAGTATGGTTATCCGCACAAAGATGCTTCCTCTGTTTTACAGAGTAGCAGGATTTTGTCTAAGTTTGTAGAGTATGCTCCAGAATATTATAAGAATGGTGCAATATATTATGTAAAAGATAAAATGTTTGATTTTTGGTACAACCTAGCAAAGTAATAAGGAATATTTAAGTGGCATATTTTCTTCGTAATGGCGCAACTTTCCGTGTTTCCAGCAAGGAAGCACTTGATCTTCATGAAAAGCTTCCTGCCGGTAACTATACTGTAAAGGTAGACGCATTTGGAAACTTTTATCTTGAAATCATTGATGATTTTGAGATTCCGTCCAAGATGTATGGTAATACCCTTCGTCATACTGGGCGCATCATCAATAGTTTTTGGAGTCGTCCTCAGCAGACTGGCGTTCTGCTCAATGGCGAAAAGGGTTCTGGTAAGACACTGCTTGCCAAGAATATCAGTGTGGAACTTGCCAAGCAAGGTGTTCCCACCATCGTGATCAACAATGATTGGGCTGGTGACGGATTTTTCAAGCTTCTTCAGGACATTGATCAGCCTTGTGTGGTTCTTTTTGACGAATTTGAAAAGGTCTATGATCGTGATAAGCAGGAACAGATTCTGACACTGCTTGATGGTGTGTTCGGTAGCAAGAAGCTTTACTTGCTTACAGTGAATGATAAGTGGCGTGTTGACAGCCATATGCGTAACCGTCCGGGTCGTATCTTCTATCTGCTTGACTTCAAGGGTCTTGATGTCACTTTTATTCGCGAATACTGCGAAGACAATCTGAACAACAAGCAGTATATTGATCAGATTTGCTCGCTCACGAGTCTGTTTGGTGAATTTAACTTTGACATGCTTAAGGCACTTGTTGAAGAAATGAATCGCTACAATGAAACTCCTACCGAAGCTCTGGAAATGCTCAACGCTAAGCCCGAGTACGACAATGGTGCACGTTATGAGGTTACCCTTGTTGATGGCGGTAAGGAAATCACCGAGGACAATTCGCTGTCTCCCAGTGAATGGCGCGGCAACCCTCTTGCGACTGCCGGTGTTAACATTGAATATGCTCCTGAGCCGGATAACGAGGATGCTCCTTGGAAGGAAATTCGGTTCACTCCGGATAACCTTATCAACCTTAACTCGCAGAAGGGTGAGTTCATCTTTGAAAGCAAGGGTGCCCGCCTTATTCTTACCCGAGTCAGGGACAAGGAACTCTATGATTACAGCGCACTTGCACTGTAATCAACTGGAAGGGGCTTCGGCCCCTTCCATTTTTTAGGCAACTTAGGAGCAGTTAATGTCTTTTGTTGGGGTATTTTTGTGGTGGATCAGCGGAATAGTAAGTACTATTATTCTCGTTGAAAGTCTATCAAAGTTTTCTGGTGATGAATCATACGTAAAAAATCTTACGTATGGCGGATTTTTCTATCTGGTGATATTCTCTTTTTTCGGGTTTTATATTTTACTTGCGACCCTACTTTTCTTTATTCTTATTGGTAGTTCTTGGGTAATTAACATTACTTTCAAGAGCAAACTCTGGAACAAGAAAATCTTTAATCAAGAACCATAAAAGGAAAAAATAAATGACCGATTGGACTACTATGGTAAGAGGAACTATTCCAGCCTCTGCCGAAGATTTAGGAATAACGTTTGATAACGTGTTTAGTGATTTTGCAGGAATTCCTGAAATTGATATTCATGCATGTGCTCTGGCTGCAGCAGCTTCTTCTAGTAATGGCGGACTAGCCCATGAAATTGGCATGAATGGAATCTTGTTCAAGAGTAAGGAGCGAGAAGCAGCAAAATCTGCCGCTGCAAACTTTGCAATGATTGACATCTATTCTACTTATACCGAAGAATTAGATATACTATACAATAATCCTATGTCTACTAAGGTGTTTAGTAATATTTCTAGTAGCAATAACGGTGGCGTTACAGAATTGCAGTATGACATGTATCTTTTTTCATGCGCTGTTTCATGTAAAAATACAATGCTTATCAAGCAGCAGAGTCAACAGTTAATACAAAATCTTGGGATGTATCCAGACCAAGTTGACAAGATCGCACAGGTTGCAACGATCATTTCAGCATTCAACAGAATCGTCATCTAATAAACATAACAACATTTTTACTATCAACCCATTGTCTACTGGCAATGGGTATTTTTTTTAAAATGTTCAAAAACAGGTTGACAGATAAATCTTTGCATACTAAGAGCCAATGCACCCACTTCGGTTAAACTACTTTCCATAATAACGATACGTGAAGCATGAATGGGTAATTTTACAGTATGTCTCTTATCCCATGCACGATATCCAGTGCCTTTCCCGATATAGTAAGGGGTGTCAGCTTTGGCGGTTTTGGAATCTTTTTCACGCAGATATGCGTATACGTAATAAATAGTCATACTGATGCTCCTTGTAAGCGTTAGTGTGAGTGGGAATTGGCGTTCCGCGACTCACAGCTATTTATGTTTTTTTTGTAGAAAGGCGATTTTTTTGTTGACACCGAGTATCTACCATGCTATTATGAGACATCAAAAGAAGAAATTACAAAAATAGTAGCTTAAAATATCGTTTTTTGATAATAGGAATAAATACTTTACTATGAATACACATGCTTGTCATATATCCGTGAACACACAATCTCAACTCTGGGCACCAAGTGCACCAGAAGGGATTGCTATGCCAGTGGTATATCTAACAGGCACCCGCAATGGCTTTAATTCATTAATCAAAGCAGACGGGGGTACTAAGATTTGATAAGAAGTTAAACTTCAAAACATCAAATCAAAAGTACCCCGGAAAGAAATTTCCGGGGTTTTTTATTAATAGGACGAGTCCATCGTCCTCCTAGCTTGACTAGGTGCCCCGAAAGGCGCGTCTAACCGAAAGGTTAGAAAAAGGGTAGCTTAGCGCACGGTGAACTCCATTGTGTGAAGGTGAATGTGGACCAATTGCTCGCGGATACCTCCGTTGGGAAGTAGCTAAAAACTACTTTCCGTTTGTAGATGAATTCTATAAACGCAGACGGACTAATCAACTTTAGGGTTGGTGCAAGGCGAGACATCAAGTTATATCATAATAATATTGACAAAATTAGCTTTATGGAGTATTATATAAGCATGTACAAGAAAACTGCAAAATCTAAAGCAAGAAAATTACTTAAATCTCATAATTATATGCCTACTCTGAATATTATTTCAGACCGAGGATTAGGATCACAGTGGTATAAAAAAGCAAAAAAGAAAAAGATAAAACATACATCAACAACATTGTTTGGATAGGATTTTACAAAATGACAATATCATATATTATTCAAAGACATTGATTAGAACACTAGTGCCCTCTCCTTGACAGAGGGGATAACACATAACAATGTCTTTCAATAATATATGAACACGTTGCCCTTTCCTCTAATGGCAAGAGAGCGGACTCTGACTCCGTCAATCAAGGTTCAAGTCCTTGGAGGGCATCCAAAATATTTGACACAGTGCGTCAACAGATATATAATACAGACAATAAAAATTGTTGCCCCTTCGTCTAATCGGCAAGACATCGGTTTTTGGTACCGAGAATCGGGGTTCGAACCCCTGGGGGGCATCCAATATATTAACGCTTCTATAGTACAAAAGCAGTACACGACATTGGTAATGTTGAGACGGAGGGGCGGTACCTCCTAGAAGCACCAGACCGAAAATTTGCACCAGTACGCCGCCTGACTTCGAATCAGGAGAAAGCTAATGGATTACATGCAGGTTCGAGTCCTGTCTGGTGCTCCAAATATAATGCGGTAGTATACCCTCAGTCTACGAAACTGTAGAAAGGTTAACTGGAATACATGTAGGTTCGATTCCTATCTGCCGCGCCAGTTTCATATATCCTAAGTGTTACGGAGGATCAATATTTATGGTGGTTGAGGTGTTGATGGATACATGCTGGACTGTGACTCCGGAGTAGGCGGATCGTTACCGCTCGGCCACCCCAGATTATGCACATTGAAATCCGCTGGAAACGTCGGTTGGTGGCGACTTATGCCATTTTTGCTAGGTTCAATTCCTAGAATGTGCACCAGTTTATATTGTGGTAGGTGGGCTTAGAAGCAGCCATCCTATAATGAGTGAACCGCGATGTTTGCAATGGCGTTTAAATTTTCGGTAGCGTCAATGAAATAGCTTATAAGCTAGAATATAATTCATACGACCTGAGGATGTATATGCACTGCCACGTGTATTATTTAAATAATGCAGAGTGCCCATATGATGATTGTGTGTGTTTTTCACGACAGGTTAACACAATCAGTGGGGGACATAATCGTGACGTAGAAGACAGTTCTTTGGCGTAAAAGCACACCACAATAGAAAATTTATGGGCTATCCAATCTCAAGGAGCTACCAGAACGGGGATGCAGCACGTGGTTAGGTGCCATCTTAGTCAACCAGTTTTATACATAAAATGATAAATATCATTATGATAGACATGACTCAAATTAAAATATATGGCAGGATATTGGGTATCATCCTTATAATTATCGGTTTTGCTATCCTACTTGCAGGTGCACTAGGCGGCATTGGATTTAAGGTATATCAAATGGCAACACATGGTCAGATTCCATTGGCGGTGTTGATAACCGGAGTTAGTTTCATTGTCACTGGATATATAATCAGATTCATTTTCCGCAAACGTTCTTAATGCGTGATTAGTTCATCGGTAGAACGCTGTCCTGACTCGACAGAGGCGGTAGGTTCAACTCCTACATCGCGCACCAGTTTTTATGGCGACTAGTAACCCACTTTAAAGTGACGAACGACCGTTGCGGTTGCCCCATTTTCTAATCTATGTCTTCATCGCAATATGACATAGATGATCTTATGCCGGATAGTGGTACCCGCGTATGAATGCGATGAACATACTGCCTCTACCGGCTCCATTTTATGTCCCCATCTTGCATGGCTACCTTCCGAAAGTAGACCCCAGCAGAGAAAAAAGAAGT
>JGI24890J29729_1000722_pt1 | contig 18629 bp, 20 predicted proteins | sample FreactcultureFD7_FD_29729 | JGI IMG/M metagenome (IMG submission 29729)
GGGGGGGGGGGGGATGGTACGTTTGGCACGCTGATAGCGAAGGTGCAAACTTTAGAAGAGCAATGAATGAAGCTGGTATAATGGTAAAACAATGTTTAATATGGGTAAAAAATTCTATGGTTATGGGCAGACAAGATTATCAATGGAAACACGAACCTTGTTTATATGGATGGAAAGAAGGTGCAGCTCATAGTTGGTATTCAGATAGAAAACAAACTACAATATTAGAGTTTAATAGACCAAGTAGGAATGCTGAGCACCCTACAATGAAACCAATTGAATTAATATCATATCAAATAAATAATAGTTCTAAACAAGGGGATATTGTCGCAGATGCTTTTTTAGGTAGTGGAACAACAATGGTAGCATCACATCAAACTAATAGAATTTGTTATGGTATGGAATTAGACCCTAAGTATTGCCAAGTTATTATTGACCGAATGAAAAAGTTAGACCCAAGCTTGGTAATCAAGAAGAACGGAGTACCTTTGTAAAAAGTGAGAAAAAAGAGAGATTATGGCAAACGAGCAAAATTTAGTACCATTTGAAAAAGGCAAACCTGGTGGACCAGGAAGACCTAAAGGAGTGCCTAATAGCAAGACCCGTTTACTACGTTTATTAGAATTAGTTCAAACTAAGACTAACCCAATAACAGGCGAGAAAGAAGAATTTAGCGTAGCGGAGCAATTAGACTTAGTTGTATTACAAAAGGCATTTAAGGGCGATTTAAAAGCTTATAAAGAACTAATGGATAGATTAGAAGGCAGAGCAAAACAATCTACCGAAGTTGAAATAAGTGGGGGAATGACAATTAATTGGGAAGAGAAAAAAACTTATGTAAACAATAGCAGTTTGTAAAGCTATTGCTTGACAAAAAAATAAAAAAGTAAAGTCATTACTTGACAATTATGGAATTATCCATTAAACAAACTGTTGCCTTAGATTTACTTGAGGACAAAACAACAAACGAAATACTTTACGGAGGCAGTGCCGGAGGTGGCAAATCTATATTGGGTTGCTATTGGCAATTAAAGCAGAGGTTAAAATATGCGGGTACTCGTGGTCTTATTGGTCGTGCCGTATTAAAAACACTAAAAGAAACTACCCTTATTTCGTTCTTTCAGGTAGCTAAAATGCAAGGATTGGATGCGGGTAAGCATTATAAGTACAACGCACAAACAAGCCAAATAGAGTTCTTTAATGGTTCAACAATACTATTCAAAGACCTTTATTCTTACCCGAGCGACCCAAACTTTGATGAATTAGGTTCGCTAGAGATTACCGATGTATTTATTGATGAGGCAAACCAAGTAGAAGACAAAGCAAGGAACATTATTAAATCAAGAATAAGATTTCAATTAGATGAAAACGATTTAGTGCCTAAAATTCTTTACACTTGTAACCCTGCAAAGAATTGGACTTACTCCGAGTTTTATAAACCACAAGCAGACGGCTCAATAGCAAACAATAAAAGATTTATCGCTTCATTAGTAGATGATAACCCGTTTATATCAAGACACTATAAAGAAAACCTTTTAACCCTTGATACGGTTAGTAAAGAGCGTTTACTTTATGGAAATTGGGAATATTCAAATGACCCAGCTCAACTTATAGATTATGAAAAAATACTTGATTGCTTTTCTAGCAGCTTTGTACCTAGTGGTGGAAAGTATATTAGTGCTGACATTGCTCGTTTTGGTAGTGATAGCACTGTCATTGGCGTATGGGATGGATTCCGTGTCCGATTTCATCAATATAATGGCAAATCGGTTGTGGAAGTGGCTGACATTATTAAAAAGTTCCAACAAGAGCACCAAGTTCCTACATCGCAAATTGTAATCGATTCCGATGGGGTAGGTGGCGGAGTAGCAGATATCCTTAGGGGTTGCAAGAACTTTGTAAACAATAGTTCTCCATTAGAAAACCCAATAACCCGACAAAAGGAAAACTTTGACAACCTAAAAAGCCAATGTTATTTTAAGTTAGCCGAAATGATAAACGACGGAAAGATTTACATAAACGCAGATGGAACGCAAAAGCAAAAAATTATAGAGGAGTTAGAACAAGTAAAACAAAAAGCAGTAGATAACGACCAAAAGAAAGGTATTATTCCAAAAGATAAAGTCAAGGCTTTAATAGGTCGTTCACCCGATTTTAGTGATACCTTAGCAATGCGTATGATTTTTGAATATACACCTAAATTCGTTCTGTCAGTTTATTAGGATAAAATAAGTAACTTTGACTTTAAATGTACATATATGGGATTATTTGATTTTCTATTAAAAGCAAAATCACCAACATCTAAACCCCTACAATCAGTTTTACCTTCACGAGGACCATTAGGGTCAATGGTAAGTATTGAAAGGGGTATTGTTACGTGGCAAGGGGCTGATGCACAAAGTTACGTTAATGATGGCTATGTAGGCAATGATATTGTTTATTCAATCGTTAAATTAATTACTGAGAAAGCAAAGGTTGCTCCTTTCCACGTTTATAAAGAAATAGACCCAATTGCTGCTAAAAAATACAAAGCGTTATTAGCAAGTCCCGATAAGATTACAAATTGGAAGGAAATGCAACAATTGCACGCTAAGGCTTTTGAGATGTACGATGGAGATACTAGATTAAATGAATTATTAAAATATCCAAATGAAGAGGACACCTGGTCCGATTTAGTAGAACAATGGTGTGCGTTTAAATTAATCACCGGCAATTCATTTATTTATGGAAAACTTATTGAAGCAGGAGCAAACAAAAACAAGCCATTTGAATTGTACGCACTCCCAAGTCAGTTTATGGCAGTCAAAGCCGATGTGGAAGTATTCCCTCCAGTTAGAGTCGGCTATCAACTTTATTACGGTAAATTATGGTCTTTCGATACAAAAGAAATCTTACACGACAAATATTTCAACCCTCAATGGAATATCACAGGTAATCAATTATATGGACAATCCCCGTTAAAAGCAGCTTCCAAGACTTTAACTCGTTCCAACGAGGCAAAAACTGCTGCGGTTAGTGCGTTCCAAAATGGTGGACCTGCTGGCGTTTTATTTATGAATGACGATAGATTTGACCCAATAAGCGGAGGATACCAAGCTGCGGAATTAAAGAAATCAGTTAGCGAAAAGGCGGGAAGTCAAAACTTTAACCAAATAGCGGTTAGTGGTTATAAAGTAGATTGGAAAGAGATAGGACTTTCTCCTGTTGAATTAGGAATCATTGAGAGTGAAAAGTGGGATATGGTTGCCCTTTGTAATATTTACGGAGTGCCTAGTCAACTTTTAAATGATGGTGCTAATAAAACATATAACAATCAAATAGAAGGCGAAAAAGCATTAACAGTACGTTGTGCTATTCCTTTATTGATTTCGTTAAGGGATAACTTTAATCGTAAAATTCACACAGATTGGGGTTATAAAGGCGAAAACGTTTATATTGACTTTGATATATCAGTATATAGAGAATTGGATGCTAATAAGAACGAGCAAGTAGATTGGTTAGACAAAGCGTGGTGGTTAAGTCCTAAACAAAAGTATGAGGAAATGGGTATAGAAATTCCTGATTACTTAGACCAAGCAGAATTAGAGAAAATTTATATTCCTAATAACATAACCCCAAATGACGGATTTGAACCAATACAACCACCAAAAAATCTAGACGAACTTTTAAATAATAAATAATGACAAACGATTTAGAAAAGGAAATAAGCCAATTAGAAACTCAATTCAAAGAATTAAAAGCATTTAATGATATTGAAATGCAAGAGCCTATTGAGCAAGTAGAACCAACAAACGAGCCAAACGAAGCAACTCCACAAGATAACTTTGCAGACTTTATAAGTTATTTAAAGTCAGCATTTGACCAAGCGGTTGTATGGCATCATCAAACTACATCTCATTCAATGCACAAAGCATTAAATAATTTTTACGATGAAATTTTAGAATTAAGTGACGGCTTAATAGAAAGCGTAAGCGGTATTTATGGACGTCCAATAGATTATGCTATTGTTCAGCCTATGAATTATGAAAGTCCTGAACAAGTAACGGCATATTTCCAAGCGTGTTATGCACAAATTCAAGAAGATAGACAAACGATTTACCAAGAGACTTGGATTCAAAACCAAGTAGATGATATTGCGACATTATTCGCAGAAACTTTATACTTACTTTCATTAAATAAATAATGAACAGCCAATACAAGAAATTGTATGCTCAAGGACTTAAGACGTATTCACCCAAGTTTAAGCAAGAACTGCAAAACCAAGTGGATACGTTTTGTCGTACACAGGATTTAAACGAAATCAGCTCGGATGGCTTAAAAAAGACCATTTACTCGTTACATATAGCAATGGGTACTAAAACGGCTGAAATGTCCTACAAAAGCCTAAAAAAGGGCAAGAAATCGATTATACCAATAGAGCATAAAGGTTTTTTGACTGATTTATGGCAAAATGTAATAAAAAGGTATTTAGACCTTAAAGGGTTAAGCGAATTAGTTGAAGAAATAACGAATACGACCAAAGAACAAATACAAAGATTTTTAAAGAAAGGTATTTTAGAAGGCAAGACATTACAAGACACGATTAAAGAATTAAAGACTGCCGGAATAACTGATTACCGAGCCGAATTAATAGCAAGGACCGAAACAGGCAGAGCAGCAAATGTAGGCTCAATGGTTGGAGCAGTTTCTACCGGCTTAAAAACAAATAAAATTTGGATAAGCACTTTAGATAATCGTACAAGAAGAATCCCGCCGGATAAAACAGACCATTTGCACATGAATAGAATTGAAGTGCCAATGGATGAAAGATTTGAGGTTTACGGAACGGAAGGAACGGAGTTAATGCTTCATCCTTGCGACCCGACTGCAAGTGCGGCTAATACTTGTAATTGCAGATGCACAATAGGTTATAAAGTAGTAAAAGATAACGACGGGAATTATGTTACTTACGACCAACAACCGCCAAAAGGTGATATAGGTCAAATATGGAATTTATTAACCGACAATCACAATAACGACATATACACGCAAATAGTTAATGCATTGCAATAAAAAATATAACTTTGTTCTATGGCAAAAATTCAATTAAAAGATATTAACGATTCAATATTAGATGTTAGTCCAAAAACTAGAACAGTGAAAGCCGTTTGGTCAAGGATGAACAATATTGATTTGGATGGAGATATAATTGTCCCTGAAGCGTTTACTAAAACAATTCAAGAACGTGGTCCTAAGGCAAAGAATATGATTTTTTCTTTAATAGACCACAAAGCAGATATGCATCACGTAATCGGTAAGCCTAAAGAGCTTTACGTTGACGGGGATAAATTAGTAGCGGTTACCGAAATAGTCCCAACACATGCTGGGGAAGATATTATTAAACTTTACGATGCGGGATTAATTAACCAACATTCAATTGGGTTTTCTACTATTAAGGCTAACGAATCTAAAAACGGAATTAGAACCATTAGTGAATTAAAACTTTACGAAGGTTCAGCAGTTCTTTGGGGAGCAAATCCCGAAACACCAACATTAGGATTTAAAAGTGAAGAAACATTATCTTTGCGTTTAGACGTTCTATTGAAAGCGATAAGTAAAGGTAAATATACCGATAACACTTTCAAAGCAATGGAACTTGAAATAAAGAGAATACAGGATATTCTAGTTAACAACACTCAACCCGCAGCCGCAGTTGAGCCGAGAGTTGATGAGAATGCTGAAGTTCTCAAAGCAATAAAACAATTTAACAATCTATTTAAAAAGTAAAAATGGAAAATTTAGAATTAATCAATGAAATGGCTGAGAACGTAAAAGGCTTAAAAGCTGACGTTACTGCTAACATTGACGCTGTAAAAAGCGAAATCAAAGTCGTAAAAGACGAAATGCAAAAGCAATTTGATGCTGCAACTGCTGCTCAAAAGAAAGCTGAAACAAACGAAGTAAAGTCTTTATCTCAATTAGTTGAGGAGAAGATGGAAGGTCGTATGGACGAAATGGAATCAACTTTGAAAAAAGGTGGTAAGTTCCGTTTAGAAATGCCAGAGGCTAAAACAATGACTATTACGGGTAACGTAACAGGAGACCCTGTAATGACTTACTCTCCAAGACAAGCCTTACAACCGGCTCAATTAGTTAACTTCCGTGATTTAGTACCAACTGTACGTTCTGCAACTGGTCTTTACACATTCTTTAAAGAGAATACAGGTGAAACAAACAACATCGCTATTCAAACTGAAGGTTCAGTTAAAGGTTCAAACGACTACAACTTGACTGAAACTAAAATGGTTAACTCTTACATCGCAGGTTTCTCTCGTTTCTCTAAGCAAATGATGAGAAGTTTACCTTTCTTATCTCAAACTTTACCGAGATTATTACAAAGAGATTTCTTCAAATCAGAGAACGCAAGTTTCTTTAGCACTGTTTCAAGCGCTGCAACTGGTGTAACTACAATGACTGAAACTGTTGACTTAAAGCAATTGGTACAATTAATCGCTAACCAAAAAGCTGCAAACTTTAACCCTTCTTTCATCTTAGTATCTCCTGCTCAACAAGCTCGTATTTTGATTGATACAATCAATAGCGGTTACTACGTTGGCTCAGGTAGCGTACAAGTTGGAACAGGTGGAGACATCACAATTTGGGGTGTTCCTGTAGTTTCTGCAACTTGGGTTACTGATAACAAAGCATTGGTAATTGATGCTGACTACATCGAAAGAATCGAAGTAGAAGGAATTGCAATCGAGTTCGCTTATGAGGATAGCGATAACTTCCAAAAGAACTTAATTACTGCTAGAATTGAGTGCTACGAAGCAATTAACCTAATGCTTCCTAACTCAGCGATTTATGCAACTTTAAACGCATAGTTTTAAACGGTTAGATAAATAAATTACCCTCTACTTAAAACGTAGGGGGTTTTTTATTATTATTATTGTAAATTTGTAAAAAAGGATTATGTCTTATTATAATTATCTTATAGACTATTCGTTAGAATACAACGGAGAAATAGTAGAACCCGTAACACTTGCGGAGGCTAAGAACTATTGCCGTGTGTCTACTTCAGCAGATGATGCGTTAATTACCGACCTTATAACGGAGGCAAGAGAAGCTATTGAAAAGGCAACGGGTCTATGTATTGTACCTAGAACGGTTACCGCTTGGTTTAATAATCCAAGTGGAGGGTTTAATTTACCTTACGGACCAATGACCTATTTTCTTGGTTTAGTTAGTGAAGATAATATGGGCATAGTAAACGGACAATTTAAGTTAGTCGGTGGACAATATCCTAAGGTCTTATATCCAACTTATTCTAATTTGAAGGCAACATATCAATCAGGGTTTGATTGTATTCCTAAAGACCTTAAAATAGCCATTCTTGACCAAATAGACTTTGATTACGAGAATAGAGGAGCAGATGTAGAAAGATACGACCAAACTGGAGTTTGTCAAAAGGCTTGGAGGGCATGCCAGCGTTATACTCGAACTTCACCAATATTATAATATGCAGATAGGTCAAAAAAAGAATAAAACGGTTAACTCCTCTACGATGACACGTAGGGCAGACCTTTACGCACCAACAACAACTATTGATGGCGAAGGCGGTTACACAACGGCTTTTACATTACAAGAGACTGTTTGGGGTGATTTTAGACCGGCACGAAGCATAAGAACTTTGCTAGAAGATGAAAAGACTTTCTATCAAGATGCTAAACTTTATATTAGATACGGAACAACTATAAACGAAGAATATCAGGTTTATGTTGAAGGCAAAATGTATACGATACAATCTATTAACGATGTTGATAATGCTCATAGATTTTTAGAAATCAATTTTTATGGCTAGTGAAATAAATGTTTTTGGGATAGATAAATTAATTGGCGATTTAAAAGCATATAGCGAAAAAGTCGAAATGGGTTTTAATAATGCAGTTAAAGAAGCTGCATTAAATACTGAAACCGGCGCTAAAATGGATTGCCCTGTGGATATGGGTATTTTAAGGAGTTCTATTCACACAGAACCATTTGAAGATGAAACCGGCAAAGGATACGAAGTATTGACAAGGCTTGAATACGCACCTTATGTTGAATTTGGAACGGGAGCAAAAGTATCTATACCAAACGGATATGATGAATATGCAGCTCAATTTAAAGGGCAAAAAAGCGTTGCCGGAATGAATGCTCAACCATATTTAATACCTAACTTTGAAATGCAAAAAGAACAATTAATAGCTAAAATAAAAATATTAATAAATAATGTATAATCCTAACGTAGATATAAAAAAATGGTTTTATACCAATTTAACCTCTGCCACAGGATTAGGGGTTTATGATGGCATTGCTCCCGATACTGCCGGTAATGAATACTTAATTTTAACCGGTAGAACATCAAGTCAAACACAAGGCAAAAACGGATATACTAATACTTTAGTATTCACAATAGACATTGTTACAAAAAATGCTAACTTTGGCTTTAAGCGTTCGGAGCAAATATCTAATTTGATTTTAGCGGCTATAAATTCGGATACTCATATAACACTACCAACGGGGTGGACTGCATCAAGTTTAAGCGTTGCCGGTATTAGGAATTTACAAGCATTAAATCCATTAGATAACGTTTTTAGAACTCTTTTAACTTATAATTTAACAATAACACAAACTCAATAAAAATGTCAGAAAGTAAAGTATCAGCCAGAAGTTACTTGTTATTCGCAGATGCTACAAATAGTGGCACATATAGCGTAGTAGCTTGTTTAACTTCAAATGCTATCACATCTTCAAACAATGTAATCGATGCGTCTTCTAAATGTGGAGATGATTACGAACCAGGTCCAAACTTTAAGCAATCAATTAAAGCGGAAGGTTTTGCAATTGACCAAACAGGAACACCAAGTAAAGATTCTTATGATTTGCTTTATTCTTTGCATGTAGCTAAGACTAAATTTGCAATCAAAATGGGTCCTTCTACTCCTGCAAGTGGTAATATAGTTTATGGAGGTACTGCAACGGATTTAGTGTTTATTTCTAATTGGGATTTAACTGCTCCGGATAAAGAAGATGTTAAGTTTACCGCGACTTTTGAAGTAGTAAACCCGCCATTAACACAAACTAAGACCGCATAATAAAAAACAACAACAACTATGTTTGAACTTAAATTGAAAAACAACACAATATCCTTGAAATGGGGTACTTGGGCAATGCGTGAGTTTTGTCAAACTTATAATTTGACCTTAGAAAGATATTTTGAGGCTTTAGCTGAAACACAAAAAGACATTGATAAAATTGTAAAGATTTTCTTTATTGGTTACAAGGCAGCTTGTATATCTAAAAAAGAAGAAATAATTTATACTGAGTTAGATGTTTGCGAGTGGATAGATGAAATAGGTTCTATTTATGTTAGCGAGGGGCAATTGGTAGAATATTTTAAATACATATTATCTACTATTAATGTCAATGTTAACGATGTAAAAGATACCGAGAAAAAAAAAGCCTCAAAACATTAACTTGGGATGATGTTTTAGTTAAAGCGGCGGAATGTGGAATAAGACCCAATGAATTTTGGGATATGACTTGGAAAGATTATAGTATTATCGTTTTGGGAACAGAACGAAAGGAGCTTAATGAATGGGCGAGGACAAGAAACCTCGCCTATATTATTTATTTAAGTGGCTCAGGAGAAAAACACCCTAAATCAATTAAATCATTTTGGCATATACCACAATTAGATGATATTGAAAATGATGTTAAAGAGGTTATGTTATCAAATGAAGAATTATCACGAACTTTGGCACTATACGGAATAAATTAAAATAATTATGGCAGATTTCAATACTTATTTAGGTGTCAAGTTTAAATTTGATAGTGTAGAGGCAAGAGCAGATATTATAAAGCTTTTAAATGACTTAGATTACTTTGAAAAAAAGTTAAAGAATAATTTTGATACTGAATCCATTAAAAGATTTACTTCTGCAATGGATACGGCCAAACAAGGCTTAAATGAATTTGGTGTTGAAGTTGATACAGTTACTCAACAATCCTTTCAAAATTTTAGAGCCGTTGGGCAAATGGATAGAATTACCCGTGAGTTTGCTTCGGGTGGTTTAACACAGGGATTGAATGGGCTTACTATGTTTGGTAATTCACTTACGAGACTTGCCGTTCAAGAAGGTGGTTTTAAAAATGCTATTCAAGGATTGGCAGGAGCGTTTACTGGACCTGCCGGAATAGTCTTGGCTTTATCAGCCGCAATAGGTTTATTTGAAGCATATCAAAAAAATGTAAAAAAAGCTACCGATGCAAATGATGAATTTATAAAATCTTTAAATGAAATTGCAGGTAGTTCTCAATCAAAGTTATCTTCCGGCGGTGTTTTAGCCGGTATTGTTACAGACCCTACCAAGGATATAAAAATAAGAGAAGCGGCATTAAATAGCCTTAAATCATTATATTCCGAAAGCGGAGAATTAGATAAATTGGATATTAAATCAAAAGAAGCAAATAATAAGCAACTTTTGATGTATGTTGTTAATAGAGCCGCAACTCAAGACTTTGATATTAGTAATCAAAAGAATTATGAAACAAAGTTAACCGCTTTATATGCAAGAAAAAAACAATTAGAGGATGAAAGAGATAGAGATTTAGCAAAGCCTAAAAAAGATATTATAGGCTCTGCCGGTGTTGGTGCTGCGCCATCTATTACAACAATTGACCAACAAAATGCTTTAATTATTTCTAAAGCAAACGAGCAAATTAAAAAAATAAATGATTTAATTGTTCCGGCGGAAGCTGCAAATAAGCGTTTATTAAATGCCGTTACTACTTTTTCAACTCCCGAAAAGCAAACTAAAGTAAAAGATTTTTCTTTATCAGACCAAATTTCTGCGCTTGAAAGAGAGATTGAATTAACTAAAAAATGGGCAGATGAAGAATATAGGCTTTATCATCAAAGGGAGGAATTTGCTAAGAAAAATATGTCTATTTCAAAGGCAGACACAGGAGTAAGCAATTTCAACGATTATTTATTTGAACAAAAAGAAAAGCAAGAAAAGAAAGCCAATACACCTTTTGATGATTTAAGTAAAGCGCCTAAAATTCCGGAGTGGATGAACGCTTTTACCGAATCCGTTAATAAAAATGATGATGCAATAAAGAAAGAATATAAAGATTATAAAGATTTTTCTAATTTATTATCTAAAACATTAACTCAAGATATAATCGGGCTATGGAACGCAATGCAAAAAGGCGAAAGCATAGGAGATGCAATCGGGCAAATGTTTTCTAAACTTGCTGAACAAATAGCTGCGGCTGCATTACAAGCGGCTTTATTTACTACAATTTTAGATTTGGTAAGTAGTGGCACTGCCGGTGACGCTGGGTCAAGTTTTGGCGATATATTCGGAAGTTTATTGGGTATTTCAGTTCCTAAACACGCTGAGGGTGGAATTACCACCGGTCCAAGTATAGGAATGATAGGAGAAGCCGGTCCGGAAGCAATTATGCCTTTATCAAAATTAGGAAATGTTATGAATAATAGTTTTAATGCCGGAGCAATGAGTGGAAACGGAAGTTCAGGCGGAGGACAATTTACTTTGAAAGGCAATGATTTAGTTTTAGCTTTGCAAAGAAGTAATTATTCACTTAATCTTAGAAGAGGAGCATAATGTCATACGCAAATAAATATCAATCAACATTCGCGACAAAAAGTGGTAAAACGGCTTATTTGTATTTATCAGAAGATGGTTATACAGGAAGCGTTATAAATTATCAAGGAATACATTTAGACCTTAATTACATCCCTACTTCGGATGACCCATTTGAGCCTATTTATGCAAGTCAATTAAACGTTATTATAGATATAACTGATGACTTAAATAATATGCCAAATTTAGTTACTTTAAACGATAGAAAATACCACGCTAAATTATATATTGATAGCGATTTAGAGTGGCAAGGTTGGGTATTAAGTGATAGTGTAAAAATTAGTTATTCTACGGGAAGAAAAGAAATGAGTTTTAATGCTATTGATGGATTAGGTATTTTAAAAGATATTTTATTGCCTATTTCGGCATCAACAAATATTAATCAATTAAATTCTCTTTTATATTATATTAATTTAAGTTTAAATTCAATAGCTTTTCCTACAAATCCAAACTTAAATATAGTTTGTTCTTATTATAGCACAGGAATGGTAGATAGAGGAACACATACATATAGCGAACCATTTTCTCAAACATATTTAGCCAATAGAACTTTTGTTAGTAATTATGTTTATTTAGATTGTTTACAAACATTAAGTAATATTGTTAAGTCTTTTGGTTGTAGAATATTCCAAGCCGGAGGTAAATGGTGGATTGTAGCTATTAATGAATTTGCAAACACTGGCGCTTATTATACTCAATACGATTCAACGGGTTCGGTTGTAACAAGCGGAACAATAAATACCCTTAGTACGATACAAGGATATACCGGCAATACAAGTGGATTATATTTTATAGATAATTCACAAATTAAAATTTTAAGAAAAGGTTATAATAAACTACTACAAAATATTTCAATACCGGTAGCGGATAATTATGCCCCTAATGGCAATTTTAGACCTTATACGGGCAATATTGTAACAAATTGGGATGTTGGTGCAATAGGAACGGGAAGTAGCGTTACAATAGTCGATAATGCTTCTTTTGATTCTGCTCAATATCGTATAGTAAGAGGAAGCACAGGTTCTGCATTTATAGAAATTGCAATCGCAAGTTCAGGACAACCGGCAAGAGGCCCATTTGTAAATGGAAATAATGCTTTAGATATTTCTTGGATATTTCAAGGGCAAAGTTTAGGTTCAACTCCAAGAGCCGTTGTTTATTTATATGTGACCGATGGAACTAATCAATACAATTGGAATGGAACTGCTTGGATTTATAATAGCGTAGGAACTTATATGAATATACCTGCTTATACGGGTTCAAGTGGTAATGATGTAAACAATTATAGTTTTCAGACTCAACCTACTCCAATAGCCGGTCAAATATTTTTTAAATTATCATTGGAAGCCGGAACGGGAACTTTTATACAAATAAGTAATTTTAAAATATCTGTTATTCCTTTTGCAAGTGCGGTTAATTATTTTGGATATTTAACAACTTCTTTATCTTATGTAAAAACAACTGATATTCCTTATGGTTATGCAAGTCCTGAAACGGGTTATGCTCCCGAATTAGGTATATTTTTAAATGCTTCCGGCGCTTATATGGATAGTTGGTATGAATACGGCTCAAGCACAACTTATGATTCAATGTTATCTTTATTGTATCAAAAATATATGAACATATTTGGTAAAAACATAATTAATATAGATGCAAGTTTAAGTAGTTGGAATACCGCTAACGGATATTTAAACACTTCTAAATTATTTAAAGCTGATGATACTGACCCAAGTCAAATAAATGTTAGCGCAAATTCATATATGTTAGGCAATTCAACTATAAGTTATCCCAATGATGAAGTTAAGGCAACATTATTGCAAATATCTAACACACCAATATCAGCAACATTTGGGCATACCTTTACATATAATACCTTTAATTAAGTTAAATTTGCAATATGAATAATGTAACGGGTGAAAATATAATGCTTTATTATCACGACCCTATTTCGGGCAATGATATTCCTTTCGCTTGTTCTACAAATTGCACATTTAACGTACAAGTAGGGCAAAAAGAGGTAACAAGTCAATCTTCGGCTTGGTATAAAGAGTTTAAAAACGATGTAGCTTCTTGGACTGTTTCTTGCGATGGCTTAATAACTTTAGACAATTACGGGTATTTATTTTTATTGCAACAACAACAAAATAGAACTACTATTTTAGTAAAGTTTGTAATCGATAACGGAGTAAATGGTTTAGTGATTATATCGGGGAATTGTAATCTTACAAATCTTCAAATTAATGGTCCTTGGAAAGACATAGCGACTTATTCGGTTAGCTTACAAGGTACTGGAGCTTATGGCACAACGGGTACAACAATAAGTCCAACAGGTACAATAATAGTGGCAGGAAGTCCTATTATAAATAAAGAATATGTGGGTTCAGGTGGAGAAACAACAATAGTTTGGAGCAGCGTTATAAGCAAAAATTGTGTTTATGTTTCAAGAGGTGGTGTAGATGTAAGACAAATTTTAACAACAGGAACTCCAACCAATGACCAAGTAAAATGGAATTCTTCAACGGGAACATTAACATTTGGAACTGCTTTAGTTTCTAATGAATTTATAAGAGCATTATTTAATTAATTATGAGCCAATTACAATTAGCAAATATTTTAGCAGGTTCAGGGAATGTACTTGCCGGAGGAGATAATACAGGGAATGTAACTAAGATTACTTTAGGAACAAATCTTTCTTTGACTTCAGGTGTTTTAAATGCTGCATCCGGCTCTACAATTACTTTAACTACTACGGGTAATTCAGGAGCATCTAGTTTAATTAGCGGGGTTTTAAATGTTCCTACTTATTCTTTAACTGGATTAGGAGGAGTGCCAAGTACAAGAACATTAACTATAAATGGAACTACTTATGATTTAAGCGCTGATAGAAGTTGGACAATACCAAGTGCGGTTACTTCTTTTAATACAAGAACGGGTGCAATTACTTTGACAAGCGGAGATGTAACGAGTGCATTAGGATTTACTCCTTATAATTCAAGTAACCCAAGTTCATTTATTTCTTTGAGTTCTTTAACTGCGGGTAGTCCTTTAAATTACAATTCATCAACGGGAGTTTTTACAATTACTCAATCTGATTCAACACATAGCGGATATTTAAGCGCTACCGATTGGGTAACATTTAATAATAAATTAAATAATTTATCGCTTACTACTACGGGTTCAAGTGGTGCAGCAACTTATGTAGGAAGTACATTAAATATTCCTAATTATACGTTAAGCGGATTAGGAGGACAACCGGCATTAAATGGAATAGGATTAGTAAAAATGATAGGAACTTCGGTTTCTTATGACAACAATCCTTATATAACATTAACAAATTTAAGCGGAGGAACGGGTATTTCTTATAATGGTGCAACGGGTGTTATTACTTCTACAATTACACAATACACAGACGCATCAGCAAGAAATGCTATTTCGGTTAATTCTCCCTTATTATATAATTCAACTACGGGTGTAATTAGCATACCAAATGCTTCTTCAACTCAAAATGGTTATTTAAGTTCAAGTGATTGGATTACTTTTAATAGTAAAGGAGTATCAATTTCTTTTACTACTTCGGGAAATTCAGGTGCAGCGACTTTTAATAGTACTACAGGTGCTATGAATGTTCCTAATTATACTCTAAGTGGTTTAGGCGGACAACCGGCATTAAATGGAACGGGTTTTGTAAAAGCAAGTGGCACCACAATAAGTTATGACAACTCAAATTATTATTTATCAAGTAACCCAAATGGATATATAAATAGTTCAGGTTCTTGTTCTTATGCAACATCTGCGGGTTCAGCCGGAAGTGTTGCTTGGAGTAATGTAAGTGGCACTCCTACAAATTTATCTCAATTTACAAATGACTTAGGTAATTATGGGGGATGGTTTTCTGCAAGTGGTGGCACTATTAGTGGCTCAGTTGCTGTTACCTCATCTGTTACGGCTACTTCTTTTTATGAATCATCGGATGCTCGATTGAAAAATGTTTTATATCAAAGCAAATCCGATAATATAACCACTATTAATTTTACTTGGAAAAATCAAAATAAAAATACAAAATGGGGTTATATAGCACAAGAAGTAGAGGAATATTTGCCATACGCGGTTGAAAATGATGAAGAAGGATTTTTAAAAGTAGATTATAATCAAGTTCATACTTGGAAGATTGCACAATTAGAAGCAAAAATTGCACAATTAGAAAAAAGATTAAATGCTTAGTAATAATTATTTAGTAACATTTGACCAAGTTGTTTCATTAGGGATTGGCAGAACATCAACTTCTTATCCTTATTCAGGTAATAAGATAATGACAAAGGATAATCTTATTGCTTATTTCTATGTCAACACTACAATATTAGCCCCTTATAGCGGGAATCAATGTGTAATGTATCAAGATATTTCTGCAGCAAGTCTTGTTAGTATTTCGGTTTATGGTAAAATTTCATCAGGAACGGGTAGATATGTTTGGTATAGTATAGACGGAGGTACAACTTTTGTTCAATTAATTACTTCAATGACAACTTCGGGAAGATTGGTTGGTACAATGTCTATTTATTCAGGTACAAATGTAACTTTTGCGGTATCGGATATAAGTGGACCTAATTCTTCGGGATATAAACCAACGGCAGTTGCTATAAATACAGGTTATCCTTCGGTTGGGACATCTTGCACAGGATTTATAACAAAAAATGTTACTTCCGGAAATACTATTTATGTTTCAGGCAACAATATTTCAACTTGGTGTTAATTTACTAAATTTGTAAAAATATAAATATGTCTTGTAATAATACAAATGCAGATTTTAGACCTGCTCAATATAACATTCAAATATGGAGAAACGATACTTGGAGCAATAAATTTGCTTTATTTACCGGCACAACTCCTATTAATTTAACAGGAGCAAATGTTGAAATTCAAGTTAGACAAACTCCTTCCGGTTCAACTGCTTATTTAACATTAGGAATAGGAACAGGTATCACAATAGGTGGAACAAATCACAACGAAATTAATATTAATTCTTTAGTTAATATAAATGCTGGTTCTTATGTTTATGATATAGCCGTTCAATTTGCAGATTTAAGTGAAAAAACTTATGTGTGGGGAACTTTTATTGTTTATGAAGACATAACTAAAATATAATGAGTACAACAATTAATATAACCGAAGATGTAATTAATGTAGTAGTAACGGAAGAAACTATAAATATTGAGGCATCGGGTGGGCAAGGTCCAGTTGGTCCAACGGGTCAAGGTGTTCCAACGGGAGGAACTTCTGGACAAGTATTGGCAAAAAATAGTTCAACTAATTACGATACAAGTTGGATTACTTATGATAATGCAAATTGGGATACTGCCTATAATCGTTCTTTGGTTTCTGCTTCAGTCACAGGTACGACAACTAAAACTTTGACTTTAAATGAGCAAAGCGGTAATACAATTACTGCTTCTTGGACTGATTTAAACGGAACGGGTACAGTTACCTCAATAGCAACTACCTCCCCTTTAACAGGCGGTACAATCACAACAAGTGGCACAATAGGAATAAACAAGGCAACAACTTTAGTAGATGGTTATTTGTCAGCTACGGATTGGAATACATTTAATAATAAACAATCGGCTTTGGGATTTACTCCTGAAGATGTAGCTAATAAGTCTACTTCTACTTCTCTTGGTACTTCTAATATATTATACCCTACTCAAAATGCCGTTAAATCTTATGTTGATTCAGCAGTAGCGGTAACAAGTGTTTTTGGGAGAACGGGTGCCGTAACTGCTCAAAGTGGAGATTATACAACTTCTTTAGTAACGGAAGGTACTAACCTTTATTATACGGATGCAAGAGCAAGGGCAGCTATTTCTTTAACAACTACGGGAACTTCGGGTGTATCTACATATAATTCATCTACAGGTGTTTTAAATATACCTAATTATGGTTCAGTTTTAACGGGTTATGTTCCTTATACAGGTGCTATAAGTGATTTAAACTTAGGTACTAAAAACTATTACGGAAATGCTTATTTTGATGGTTTTACTTCGGTTGCTGCTTCAGGTACGCAAATAGTATTAACGATAAATTCAACACCAAGTTATTTAGTTACAGGGTCAGGCGGTCAAACGATTAAACTTCCCGATGCTACTACCTTGCCTAATGGAGCAGATTTTTATTTTAATAATAATCAAAGTTCAGGGGCAATTTTAGTAAATAATAATTCAAATACTTTAGTAAAATCCGTTCCTTCGGGGGGTTATTTAGTTTTAACATTAACTGATAATACAACGACTGCCGGTGGTTGGGATGCGCATTTTCAAGCTCCTTCAAATGTTTCTTGGAGTACAAATACATTAGATTATGGAGGTTCTATTACAAGTGCAACTTGGAATGGTACAACAATAGCTATTAATAGAGGTGGAACAGGTGCAACAACGGCAGCAGGTGCTTTAAGTAATTTAGGCGGGATAGGGTTAACTTCTTTAAGTGCAAGTTCACCTTTAAGTTATAATAATACTACGGGTGCTTTTTCAATAAGCCAATCGAGTACATCTACTAATGGATATTTAAGTTCTACTGATTGGAATACATTTAATAATAAGCAAAGTGCTTTAACTAATCCTGTAACAGGTACAGGTACTACAAACACTTTACCTAAATTTACTGCTGCTTCTACAATAGGCAATAGTAATATTAGCGATAGTGGTACTTTAGTAACTATTGCAAGTGCATTAACTTTATCAGGTTCAGTAACAGGTGTTGGTAACCTAATTAATTATTCAGTTACTGCAAGTGCAGGTTCTGCTATATCAAAGAAGATTACATCTACTCTAATTGCTGCTGCTAATAATGATGTGTTAGTTGGATTGGATATTAACCCTAACTATGTAGGTGGTGTAGGTGCAACAAATACTATTGTAGGTGGTACATCATATACTACAGGTA
>JGI24890J29729_1000723_pt1 | contig 18629 bp, 29 predicted proteins | sample FreactcultureFD7_FD_29729 | JGI IMG/M metagenome (IMG submission 29729)
CGCCAAAGAATCTATTGAGAAGGAGTTGGGATGAAAGACTATATGCGACCAATCAAGAATAAGACAGAGCATATGCAATATATGGACGGCTACCAGAATGGGTATAAAAATGCGCTTTCTGAAGTAGATAACACGCTTGACTACATTAATTACCAATTAGCCTTTATTAACGAGTGGAAAGAGAAACACTCCACTATTCAGGCTATTGAAGGGCAGTTGAAGTGAAAGAGTGCCGTTGCAATAAATGCACTTGTACGGCAGTTGTTGAACGCCCTGATTATATGAGCGTTTGTGATAAGTGTCACGAGGATTGCTATTACTTCGGGCTTGGAAATATTCGGTCTATTGAGAAGGAGTTGGGATGAGTATAAGTAGAGATGTATTAGCTGCAGTTAATGAGCTTGGCTTTTCATTAACCGCTAAGCCTGAAGAGGATATCCCAAGTCTTCCTAGAGATATTACAGAACTAGACGATGATGGTCTTATGGATCTATTTGTACAGTTTACTCAATGGAATGATCACCTAGCGGGAGCCCAAGCTATTGCAATTATTAACGAACGTGAGGCACAGCGTACTCTAGATAATGCTGAAGCCAAAGCGATGCTTAAGCATTGGACTGGGGCTAAAGGCGACCGTGTTGCTTTAATTAAAGCGCAGATCGCAGATAGCCAAGACATTCAGGACTTGCAGCATGAGTTAGATATTAAGTATGCTTTCCGTAAACTAATTGAAACTAGAACTCTCAATGTCGAGAGAGATTCACAACTCGTATCACGTGAACTTACACGCCGTACTTCAGACGGTGGCGGACTAAGATCAAGAACAAGGAGATTCAACACATGATTATTGGACTAACTGGTTACGCACAATCTGGCAAAGATACTGTCGCTAAGGTATTAGTAGAACAGCACGGCTTTATCCGTGTTGCTTTTGCTGATCGCATTAGGGATCTTTTATTTGAAACAAATCCTATGTATGATTCTATTGTCGGAGAACCTTTATTTGTAAAGGCCAAAGTAGAACGTGACGGGTGGGAAACAGCTAAGAAAGACCCACAGATTAGGCGCCTACTACAAAACCTAGGTATAGCTGCCCGTAATGTTTTTGGTGAGCAGTTTTGGGTTGACCAAGCCATGCGTCAGCTAGATTCTAATAATAATTATGTTATTACTGACGTTAGATTCCTTAATGAGGCAGAGGCTTTGCGTCAAATGGGTGAGTGGGTTGATGGTGCAAAGGTTCAGATTTGGCGCATCAAACGTCTAGGTATTGAGGCTGTTAATGACCATGTATCTGAGCATGAACTAGACGACTATAAAGTTGACCAAATCTTTACTAACAACGGGTCTATTGAAGACCTAAAGCTTATGGTTAATACTAGGATGTATGATTATGCCAAGTCAGAGTAGGAAACATCGTGGCTATAGATCTCAAAAGGTTGTGGCAAATTACCTGGCAGAACACGGGTTCCCATTTGCAGAGTCCACAGGCGCTGGTAGACCTGGCACTGATATTACCGGTACTGTTGGTATTGATTGGGAAGTAAAAGCACGTAAGGATTTCAGCCCTAGCACGGTCATTAAACAACTTAAGGATCGTTCTGATGGGAAAGACCTACCCGTTGCTGTACTACGCTTAAACGGGCAGGGAGAGGTCAATATAGGGGAATGGGTGACCATCCTTAGACTAGAAGACTTTGTAAATCTTTTAAGAGCAGCGGGTTATGGTGACCCTGTAGAGACAGCTTAAGGTATAGTTTTCCTTGGGTGGGCACATACCCTAAGGACTACAAACCGTGACTGAAGTAATTAAAGAAGAAGAAAAGTTCCTACGTGTAAGCGCAGGGTCTAATGCACAATCCGTAGGCTCAGCTATTGCACACGCACTTTATGAATCCCCACAGATCAAATTGCGTGCAGTAGGAGCATCAGCAGTAAACCAAGCAGTAAAAGCAATTGCCATTGCTAGAGGATACGTAGCCCCTAGAGGACTAGACCTTACTTGCCGTCCAGGTTTTACAACCGTGGACTCAAGAGATGGATCTATCTCCGCAATTGTCTTTACTATCTCGGTCAGTTAACATAGAGCTCTCTAACAGATAGGTACCCCAATGGCAAAGTCAGATCTAGACGCTGCGGTCGCCGCAGAAAATACACAAGGCCGTAAATCATCCGGCCGTGAAGGAACAAAGTTCACCTCACCATCAGCTTCACCAAAAAATGGCACACTTGTTGGCAAGAAGAACACTGCAGCTGGAGATCCAGCTATTACAAACCCAGGTGTTCGTGCTAACGCTCCTTACGCAGGAGAAAAGAAGGGTGCTGCTTACTCAGTAACAGCAACATACATGAAGCAAACCGCTCCAGAGGCTGGTTTAACCCAGGCTAATGGTCGTGTTGTTTCGCCAGCAATCACTCGTCAAAAGGATTCCTGGTCTCAAGGACTTGAAACATCCTACTAAATCGTATAGAATAATAATAGGGCCTTTTAAGTAAGGCCCTATTACTAGCTGGAGGGCGCAATGAGTTTAACTGATCTATATGCAGAAGCTAAAGAAAAGAATACCTTTATTATAGGTATGTGTGTCGTAGGCCAATGGGCTGTGACATTAAACGACAACGATAAGTTAGCTTTCGAAAATTCCCTTAATGATGACGACTTCTCCACTAGGAGTCTATTTCCCATTTACAAAAATGCAGGTGCAACATTCGGACTCACATCTCTACGAGAGCATAGAAACGGAAACTGTTCATGTCGCTAGAAGACGCATACAATAACGCTAAAGCAGATGCAGCAGCCTCAAACGGCCTAAGCTCTATAGATAAGTTACTTAAGGCTAACGGCCTTACCCCAGAAGATGTAGGCAAGATCAGTAAGGTCAGCCTCTCTACTAATCCAGATGATACTAAGATTATTCTTTCACCTAAGTGGAACGAAGGTCCGGCCTGGCAACCGGTACAGCCGGCAGACCCAGTTATCATTAATCCAAAAATTCCCCAGATTCCTGCTCTGATCAGCAGTGGCTGGAAAGTAGCGGTTGCGCTACCAGATCCACAGATTGGTTACCGTAAGTATGAAGACGGTACGCTAGATACATTTCACGATGAGGCAGCAATGGACGTTGCTTTACAAATCGTCGGACTCGATCACGGCCATGCAGTGGACCAAGTTATTAACCTAGGAGATTTCCTAGACCTTCCAATGTATGGTACCTATGAACAGGAGCAAAACTTTGCACATACTGCCCAGCTTGCTATTAATCGTGGTCATCGTTTCCTTGCTGAACAGCGTGCGAATGCGGGAACAGACGCAAGAATTATCCTACTCGAAGGCAATCACGACAAGCGTCTTACTCGCTTTGTCAACAATAACGCTGCTGCAGCTTATGGTATCAAAGTAGCAAACATGCCAGAGTCTTGGCCTGTGCTAAGCTTGCAAAATCTATTACGTTGTGATGAGCTCGGAGTGGAGTTTATTGATGGTTACCCTGCTGCTGCACATTGGATTAATAAGCGTCTTCGTGCTATGCATGGCGATAGGGCTAACGCATCTGGTTCAACAGCTGCCCAGTATGCGAATTCAAATCCAAACATATCGACCTTATTTGGGCACACTCATCGTATGGAGCAGCAAAGCAAGACAGTATTCGATCGTGATCAAGCTATCAAGAGTGTCTCTTTTTCACCTGGTTGTCTCTGCAGGGTGGACGGGGCAGTACCTTCCGTCAAAGGTGGTGTGGACGTCAAGGGGCAAGCACTTCAATATTTTGAGAACTGGCAACAAGGAGTAAGCGTTATCTTCTTTAAAGATGGCGATGACGATAGCTTCCACTTTGACCAAGTTCATATTCATAAAGGAAAAACAATGTACCGTGGACAAGAGATCCACTCTACAGTAGATGTGACGGGTAAACCGTTATAATAAAAAAGCCCCCAATTATGGGGGCTTTTTTATTTATGTTCTTAGTCGAGATGTTTCATAATCTCTGCCCAAGTAGCTGGGCCAACAATTCCATTAGAATCTAGGTGATCATGGCTATCTTGGATAGCAATAACTGCCTTCTTTGTAGCTGGACCGTAATCCCCATCAGCATCTAGATCAAGAGCTTGCTGAATAAGCTTTACAGCATCGCCTTGATCTCCAGGCTTAACTTGTCCTGGAAATGCTGGAAGTACTTTAACTACTGGTGTAGATGGCGTTAAAACTGTACTGTCTTTATATGCGGGACGTCCAAAGCCAACAATAGAGCTCCATAGATGGCGCTTATTATCTACCTTATATGCACGCACATTCATAGCACACTCTCCACCATTGTTAGGTGAACCTTTTGGCTTTGAATCTGGTGTTGTGTTTCCTTCTACAGTTGTNACNGTTCCATCGCCATTGTCTTTAACAACAATACCCACGTGCTGTATTGGAGATGTTGGCAAAGCGTGTGGAATAAACGAGAAGTAAACAATATCTCCCGGTTGTGGGTGTGCATTAGCTGCATCAGCCCATGTTCCAGCTTTCTTAAATGCTGCTGCACCTGTTGGGGTGTAGACAGTATTAGGAATAGTTACTCCTGCTTGTTTAGCACACCACATCATTAAACTTCCACACCATGGTTGAAAGTTAGCCTTTGTAAATGCGCCGTAAAGTGTTTCATTGTCCTTTGGGCCCTCAATAACGCCGACTTGTGACTTAGCCACTTCAAGCATACGAGCTGCTGTCCCTGGCTGTGCGGATGTTACCGGAGGAACCGGATTTCCTACGTTTCCTACTCCCATTTTTACTCCTTAGTTATAGTGTGGGTCTTCTTCTGGCGCTGCAGGGGCTGCTGGTGCAGCTGCTGGAGCTTCTGGTGCAATTGTAATTGTTGTTCCTGATTGATTAGCTTCAACCTGAAGGTCAGCAGCTGTCTTAGAGTTTACATCAACTGCGGCAAATGCAGAGTTAATTTCATCTATAGAAAGTTTACCATCATTCATAAATCCACGTGCCAACTTCTCTACTACCGCTGCAACCGCTGTTAGACCAGCTACTGTTACAGCTTTTAGTACAGAGATTCCAGCAATGGAACCAGCACCGATAACTCCAAGACCGCTAGCTGCAAATACAGCAACGATACGGAGCAAAATATTTCCAAACATTTTCATTATTTATCCTTTGGGTTACGAAGGCGAAGGGTAAGAATCCAAACAATAAAAGACACCAGGGTTACCTTACCGATCACTGTTTTAGCAGAGCCGGTTAGAACTAGCCATGCTGAGAATAGCCCCACAAATGTCCAGATTTCACCAAAGAAATCAGACGATATATCTTTAAAGAATTGCTTCATTAGTTGAATCTCCTTCTTACTGCGGCGATAACGGTTGTTAACACCAAGATTTTCTTAGCTTTTTTACGGGTAATTGGGGACATGTCGTTACCTATGTTAGACATAGCTACGAATGCGTGATTGAGGGCTTGAACGCCTGGTACGGCTGCCATAGCTCCTGTTACAGGAGTTTCGATTACCGGTACGGCAACGTCAGGTGCATTGAATGTTGTTCCGCCTGGTTGACCGATAAATGTATCGGTTAAGGTTATCGCATCCGGTGGGATAGGGAGGCCTGAACCAGGGGGTGGAGCTGGAGGGGTTAAGGTTCCATCTTCAGTAACAACTTGCGGAGATGTTTTAGTACCAAAGAATTGAATACCACCATTTTCAACACCTGCTACGTCTACTTGTACGTGTGCAACAAGAGCTTCAGCAGGGGCTGGCTTTGGAACATCTGTAGGAAGCTGATCAGCATTGTTAGGAACAATTCCTATTTCCTTATACGCTTGAATAGCTTCTGGTGCCATGTATTTTTCAGGGGCAACTTCTGGTACCCAAGTTTCTGCCGTGGTATCCTTAGTTATAACAGTTACGGGAGGTGGTTCAGGTGAGTCTTTGGTGGGATTTGTATCAGGTGCGGGAGCAGGTGGAGGATCTGCTACGACGGGTGGAGTGTCTACGGGAGTGCTCGGTTCAGGAGCAGGGTCTGGTGCCGGAGTGGGTGTTTCCTCTGGAGCGGGTGCTGGATCAGGTGCTGGAGCAGGTTCCGGGGTGGGCTCAGCTGCTGGGGCAGGATCAGGTTCGGCCACAGGTGTCGAAGGCTCTTCAACAGGTACTGGAGGAGCAGGGACCTCTGCTGGCACGTCTTGCGGTGTCTGAGGCGCAGGATCGGGTTGTGCAACTGGAGTTGGATCTGGAGCAGGCGCAGGAGCTGGTTCTGGAGCGGGAACAGGCTGTGCAGCTATTGCAGCAAGTCGAGCTGCTTCAGCGGCAGCAGCCTTCTGAGCCGCTAACAGAGCAGCAGCTTCAGCATCTTTCTGAGCTTGTAGATCCGCAGCAGCCTTAGCATCAGCAGCAGCTTTTGCATCAGCAATTAATTTAGCTGCCGCAGCATCAGCTGCAGCTTTATCAGCAATAGCTTGAACTATGGTGGTAGTTGATGCGGCAACAACTGTNGCTGCAGTATTTGCAGCTTGTACTGCTGTAGTAGCTGCAACACTAGCATCATTAAGAGTTGTAGCTGCAGCACTTTGAGCNGCAGATAGATCAGACTGAGCTGCAGCTAGCTGGGCCGCCGCCGCATCATATGTGGCTTGTGCAGCATCAATTACGGATTGCTGTGCATCTACGGCATGAATAGCATCTTGCCAGGCTTGATAAGCAGCATCTCTTACGATTAACTGAGCATCATAAGATGTATGAGCTGAAGTTAAAGAGGTCTGGGCATCAGTTACGGCCTGCGTTAATACTGGGTTTGGAGCCTGTGTAGTTGATACAGTATGGCTAAAGTTTTGAGTTGTAGGAGAGGTAAAATAACCTTGACCGCTGTTTGTTGTTACTCCCCAACCTAGGGTTACCCCTGCCCCGCCACCATTTTCATAGTAATAAAGTTGAATGTCTTGAGTCTTACTTGTGGAAACATCGAAGACTTGGCTATATGAACTCCAAGTAAGTCCCTGGTCTTTCCAGTTATTAATAACCAAGTTACCGTTGATATAGAGCTTGGCTCCGTCATCAGAATAGACGGCATATTTAATCGTATTCATATCTGCATTAGCAGTTATCTGCCCTGTAAATACTATAATAACATGGTCAGATAAACCAGAGTTAAGAATCTGTCCGCTACCCCAGTTATAAGAAATATACGGGACGGTAGTTGTAAGGACTGGGGTTCCAAGATTGGAAAGCGATGGAGAACTACCGTTATTAGCTCGGTATACTGTAGCTGTAAGACCAGCAGCTGTAACGTCTACAGTAACTGTAGGGGCGCTAGCAAGTGCGTCTTGAGCAGAGGTAAGATTAGTTTTAGCGGTATCTAAAGTACTAGTAGCTGTACCTAAGTTACTATTCTCTGCATAGAATGTACTTGTAGTGGCAGTCTCTGTAGCTTGCAATGGTGGAAGCTTTGCTTGCTCTGTACTCAATGTAGTACTAGCATTTGTAGCTGTAACCGTAGCTGAATCTACTGTAGCTTGAACCACCGGTACAATAGCAGCTGTAGCTGTAGCTGTTTCTACTGAAGAAACTGCAATATGAATACTATCTATGGCGGTAGTTATGGCCGTAGTTGCCGCTTGAACCGCAGCTTGAGCTACAGGAAGTTCCGCAACTTTAGCTTGTACCTCAGGGATTGCCTGAAGAGTTGTAGTAGAATTTGTCACGGCTGTTGTTACGGTAGCAGTGGCCGAATCAATCTGAGATGTGATGGAGGCTAACGTTGGAGAAGTGGCAGTATCTGTGGTATTTAGTACCGGTGGTGGCGTTGTCGCCGATGGTTGTGGTGTTGCTATTTGTACGGTATCTAAAGAAGAAGTTACGGTCGAAGTATCAACCGTGGATGCTTGATTCACGGGAGGCACAACAGAGGTCACTGTATCGTCTCCGTGTGCAGGACTCATCATCAGAACTAGATAAATAAACCCAGCTCCTACAAAAAAATAAACTTTATTAATTAGACCAGATAGTGCTGCGAATGGGCGCAGTGTGTTTATCTTTGTCTCCTTCTAACTATGCTCATAGATAGTTTAACATTACAAGGTGTATTTTTGTAGGCATACTATATTCATTGTCACTACAAACCTCACGGAGATTCAATGAACGTAGGCTCTGCAGCAAACTGGACACAGATCATTTGGGGTATGGCGGCACTTCTAGTATTTCTTGTAACTACAGTGTGGACAGCAAGTAAAGTTTATTTTAAATTAATGGCTGAACTTAAAGAGATTAAGAACTACACATACAAGCGTAATGGCGGAGGTTCTTTAATGGACAGCCTTCACAGGATTGAAGCTCGTAATGAACGACAAGATGAGGCTATGGCAGAAAATACACGCTTAACTCTTGAAACGGTAAAAAGCCTATCAAAGTTAGAAGGCCGCTTTAACAATCACATCGAAGAGGGCAACTAGACAAGTCTAGTATTATCCTATAGAATAGTAATAGGGAGAAATTCCCTTCCATCTATAGAGGAGAAATATGAAGCTCAATCAAGCAATGTTAGAGTCGTATGTCCGTAACCTGTTAGGTCAAGTTATTGCAGCTGCGACAATTGTTTCAAGCACAAGCGGAATTTCAAACCCGGCAAATTTCCATGCTCATCAATGGGGCCTAGTTGCTAACTCACTTTGGGGCTCACTAGTTCCAGTTATCCTTCGTTTTGTTAACCAGAAGGATCCAGCCTTTGGTATCGTAGCCAAAGACGTTACAGACGCTGCTACAGCCAAGCTTAATAAGGCGACTAAGTAAGGTCTAAAGCAATGGCCGGAGGTACACCCTCCGGCCTTTTGCATTTGCTGTATACTGTTGGGAGCAGATCAGCGTTCTATCTAAGGAGTTCCTATGCCTAACTCGCATAATAACTGGCAGTATCTCGGTGCTAGCGGTTATGTAGGTGCTTATACAACCACGGGCGGTGGAGGAACACCTATCGTTCCACGTAGTGGTATGGACTTCATGCGTATGGGTGTAGGCCGTGCCCCACAGGCGGAGTACCCAGATGGATACCTTGGAACAATTCGTTCTCGTCGTGATGATAAGGGCAAGCCTTATGCTATGTCAGACACAGTATTAGATTCACTTAAGAATCGTCAGAACCAACGTGCATATCAACGTGGTGTTCACAAAGGTGAACGTATTGATCCAGGCTCATACATGTGGCCGGAAAATCTAGAGCCAGATCGTCGTTTAAAGCCTAATCAATATAAGCTCATAGATAATGATGGCGGTCTAGTTATGATGAACAAACGTAATGCCCCTCAGCTTGCACTAGCTCCAGCACCACATCTTGTTAATGATGGTAAGGCTGATGTATCCGCTAATGTACCTGCAGAATTTAATCCCCGTACTGGAGCATTGTTTGCTCATTTAAAACCTAGGTGGCAATAATGGCTAGAGAACTAACACCAGCAGAAGCTGCTATGCAGCGCACAGATTTTGATCGTCCATCAGAGGCGACACCACGACCTTTAGATGAAGAAGGCATACCATTTTTAACTAACTCAGATGTAGCACCATTATTTGGTATCGGGCATGTTCCAAATGCTAAGCATGTTGCGTATAAAGATGTTCCCCACTATATTGAGAAAAAAGGTGATAGGGATCAAAATAGCCGTGTGTGGTACAGCATGGGCGATATTGTAAGTCATCTTGCTCAAAAAGCTGGACATGGATTACCGGAAGAACAAAAGAGTGCAGAACAATTATCTTATGGTTCTCGCCATAAAGAATGGCGTGCTCGTCATGAATCTGTTAAGTCAGAACTTGAAAAACGCCGTGCTGCTGGTGAAAGCGTAGGAAGTCTTCGCAATCAACCTCATCCCGGCAATAAAGATATTCATTTGCGTATGTTCAAGGGTGTAAGATATCAAACTAAAGAAAGCCCGTTACACGGGGATCTTCAGGGAACTATTGCTGGAACAGGACCAAACGTTGCTAACCCTATGCGTAACGGATATCTTCGCCCAGTAGGCGGAGATAGTGAAGACCCAACAGATTTCTTAAATGCATCCCGTCCAAGCCGTAACCAACGTAGAGGCCGCTAATGATGAATCAAGATGGTGTCTATGACCATAGTAAAGGTCGTGGAATTGTAGGAGAAGATCCAGAGCCATCGCTATTACGCTATGACTACATGGGACCTTTCGCTAACGTACAAGAAGCTTTTATGGCACGAGCTCTCAAAGCTGTGACTATGCCGGCTCAACTAATTCCGGACATTGTTAGACCGCCACTTCCACAGATTCAAATGTTTCCACCACGGTTTGGATACCGAACTCGTGAGATTGGCATCCTAGATGTAATGGATGTTAATAATGAGTTCCAGCCAACACGTGTAGACTTTACCCGTGAGCCAGGCGGAATGCAGGGCACAGCCCGTAACGTATCAGAAAGCGTCTGGTAATGGAAGATATCAATGTAGAGACTGTCTATGAAGGTAGTAGGATGTGTCCTAAGTGTGGCCATCTTATGACCCCTTTGGAAGCTCTATATGCTGGGGGTAAACTCTGTCCCAGCTGCAGAAACGCAAACTATGAGCACCATGCTAAAAAGGGTATGGCCGGGTAAATACTGACAGTACGAAGATTTAGGGAGATAATCCAACTATGGCTAAAAAGATTCTTACTCCAGAGGGTAAACCAATGGACTATAAGGTAAGACCGCTTAAAGTCAAAACTTCAGAGGATAAGATCCGAGAAGAACTAAAGGCGAAAGCCGCAGTAAAAGAGAAGAAAGCACCATCTAAAAAGAAGGCAAAAAAATGAAGTCTATAGATAGAATTGTTCGTGCTCGTAAAGCTGTAAAAGCTGATCGTGCAACTGAGCAGGGTATTGCTGGACATCAAGCTGCATCTAAAGCATTGGGTAATGCTGCCAATTGGACTAAGTTGAACATCTTTGGCACAGATCTTGCTATATCAACACGTCCTGGGAGTATTCTTGATGCGCCGTATACACATACGTTTATACCAGGAGAAGTAAACGTAGGTGTTGACCGTTACAAATTACGGGACAGAGACGCTGATAGATCTAAAAAACCACTAATACCACTAACAAAGGACATAGATAATGGCAGTTAACGAATCACGTTCACTCAATGGTGGACTAACAGAAGGCGTAACAGACGGCAAGTACCGTAAGGTTCGCCCAAACACAGAGGTTGCAGTAGGTACCGGTGACGACATCACTCTTGCTAACCGTCGTGGACTACATCCATACTGGAACTATGACTTTATTGACCAAGCTGCACCTTCAATGGTTGAGCCCGGTGCAATGTCAGCTTCTTCAAAGAAGCGTGCTCCCATGCCAGTAGCAGACACCTATAACAATCAAATGGGTGCAAACTACTAATATATAAGGGGTTCCCTTGTCTGATATTAAAAAGTTAGTAAGACGCCAAAGACAGAAGTTTAACTTTGAAAAGTCTAGGGCATCTCTTCCTGATGCCCAAATAATTCGTATGCCTTTTAACGCTGACTTTAGAGAAAAACTTTCAAGTGGGGCATTAGATAACCATATTACACAGGCAATACAAAACTCTGGTATATCTGGAGATATTAATGCTATGCTTGGGCGCAATAGAGCTGGCTTTAATTCCGGGGAATCAGAAGCTAAAATTATTCCGTTTAAACCCAGAGGTAAATAATGGCTAGCGTTGAAGATAGTAACTTTGAAGGCACGCAATTAGCCGGTAAAGCAAAGGTTCATGAAACTACCCACATAGTTGCGGGTGAAGTTCGTCTTCCAGAGTCGGGATTTGAGCGTCAGCGTACTCATAAAGTAAAGAACTCTACTAAGCCTGCTAAATGCAGTAAGGGCAACTGCAGCTTAGAAGCTTCTTTTCGTGTTCAACACCACACAAAGGGACCACAAAATTACTGCGAATACCACTTTGGAAAAGTTGGTGAACACGAGTATGACCCTGCAAGTAAGATGGTACTTCGCCCAGAATATGGTGAAGAAGTTCGTGGAGAAGATAGAGTTGTTAGGCAGCAATCACGTGCTGAAGCTGCAGTAGAACTATTTAAACAAATTGGGGTGCATGTACCAGTTCGTGGCCCAGGTAATCCACGAGATGCCAAGGATCCCGATGCAGAGCCCGCAATTGATGACCACGTAACTCCGGTCATAAATAGCGTTGTAGAGCGTGGTGGCCGTAGTGCACCTAATATTAGAGAAGTTGACGCCAAAGCATTGATGCACAAAATCAAGGTTGGCGGAGCACCAAAAAGCAGAGAACAAGAAATTGCAGAAGCTAGGGAAGATGTTCTTCGTAACGGTGGTGGGTATATTCCTAATAGTATGGATGAGGCGTCAGATTTGCTTAAAAATGACTTTGCACCCTCACGCCGTGATGCCGGTTTGCGAAGCGGTAGGGACAACGCAGACGATTAGCATTCTCCTGATTTATCCTATATAATAATAATAGAGGACTTATAAAGGAGGACATATGGGCGTACCTATTCTTGGACAGGGCAATAACCCTGCTGATGAGGGAACATACACTGAAATCAAGGACGATGGTCCTAAAATTCGCTTGCTCTATTGCTACAACTGCAGGACTATTGAAGAACTTCCTGACTTTGAAGGCAACCCAGATGATGACGTAATGCTTCAAGTACTTATTGAAAAGCATGAGTCAGCAGGTATTCCACACACAGGTTTCTTATCTAAGATTGGTGTAAAACTTTACTCACGTCCTGAGGTGCGTAAGCAAGTGATCGAAAACCTACGTAACAAAGTAGGTGGCGGTCTTGCTGATATTGACCCCGATTACTACACCACTAAAGCAACCTTTGGCGAAGATGCCATGAAATGTTTCAACCTGCACCTTCGTCCTTCTGAGGGTTGCATGGATTGGAAGAAAGAAAGTAAGCGTTTAATTCCTAAGGGAACAGACGACATACGTAAGGAAATAGGTCTAGAAAGTGCAGCCAAGTCTGCTAGCACAAAGGTTTACCTTTGCGACTTCTGCCCTGCAAAGACTTATGTAGTAGAACAAAACCGTAAAAAACTCGGACTATACGAATAGGATATGACATGTCAGACGAGACAACAACACCAGAGACAACTCCAGAAACCCCAGCAACACCTAAGCTAAAGTTCGGCTTTGCCGTACTTGTATCAGAAGACGGTGACGTCTTTATTGAACGTACAAAGGATGTACTAGCCATTGAAGTAGAGCGTGAAGCTACACTTCTTGAGGTTCGCCGATATACCTCAGAAATCCTTATGGATTTGCAGGCCCAATCAGCCGCTGAATACGTAGGACTACGTATGGCAGCATTTGCTCCTCCAGTAACAGAGGAAGCTCCTAGCGCATAACAATTTTCTTCATGCCGAGACGTAACGACTAAGACGAGAGAGAATAGGCGTATGGACTTTAATAAGTATGGAGATGCCCCCAGCATTACACCTGGGTCAACTTCTTATTTTAGTGCGCCCTCTTCTGAGTTAGACCCAAAGTTATTTCAGGGAGACCAACTTAACGCTTGGGCACGTTCTGGCATATTGAATATGCTCTTTGAGTATTTAGTTACACAGTTTAATAGTCCGCATACTTGGACACGTGCATGGCTTGCGGGATCTGGAGTTTCCTTTCAATGGGAGGCTTCCAGAGAACCAGGGGACCTGGATTGCTTGGTGGGAATTGACTATGTTAAGTTCCGTCAAAGCAACCCAGAGTTCACTGGCTACTCCGATATAGAGATTGCTAAGACCATGAACGAGGACTTCAGTTCAGATCTTATGCCTAACACACGTAACTGGGAAGGTTATGAGCTTACATACTATGTAAACCCACAGTCAGATATAAGAGATATCAATCCATACGCAGCTTATGATCTGACATCGGATTCATGGACTGTTTACCCAGACCATAATCCACAACCACCTTATAGCCGTGCATGGGAACAAAAGACCATGCGTGATGAGGATATGGCTGATGAAATGATTCGCAAGTATTCAGACGCACTATTAGAAGTACGTAACACAACTAACCCGGCCTACCGTGTTAATGCGGAACGAAAGCTACGTCATGCTATGGAGCAGGCTATTGCGTTCTATGACGATATCCACGAAAATCGTCATATTGCCTTTAGTAAGGTAGGATCAGGCTATGCTGACTTTAACAACTATCGTTGGCAAGCTGGTAAACGTTCCGGTGTAATTCAAGCATTACGTTCTATTAAAGAACATAAAAAGGCATTAGACACCGAAGCACAGCAACAGACTTACGGAGTAGAGTTACCAGATGCATCAACTCTAATTCGGAGAACATTGCGTGGTTAAATGTAAGAAATGTAATCATGATATGGAATATGGCGTCTGCGAAGTAGACGACTGCAGATGTATATGTACACGAGTAGGAACACCGGGGGATTAAATGGCTACAGCACTTATCTCGATTGAAGGGGTAATGAGTACTGAGACAGGTGATCCAATTCAAGAAGGTATCCGTCTCTACCGTATTCTCTCAGAACATTATCGTGTAATAATCTGCTCTGATCAAACCACTGAGCTTACAGAGCACTGGTTACGTTCCAATATGATTACCGGCTATGCCGAAATCTATGACGCTAGTAACTTTTTTGAGGGCCAAGACCTACGCTGCCGACACCTGGACCTAGCTTTATCCCTTGGTCGAGTAGCTCTATTTGTAGATCCGGACGCAGACCGTTGCGCCTATTCCCTATCTAAGAATGTACATACTATGCTTTTTGCTGCCCCAAAATTTGTTAGATCCTCCCGTATGGTTAAGCAGTGGGATGACTTAAAACTTGAAATTGAGAGGCAGCGAGACGCTCTTCTTGAGGCCCACCTAGGAAGTCAGATTAAGCGCTACGAATGAACATAGTCTTCATGGGCGGAGAAGTACCCTCACATAGAACTCTTCTGGCTAGCGCCGGAGCTAAACACATCAGCATTAACTACTTTAGGTTAGTCAAGCGTGGACTCCCAAAGACCAAAGATTACATCTTGGCCGATAGGTTTCCTGACGACGTAAAGATCTACATGGATGGTGGCGGCCATCAGATCAATGATCTGAGTATGACACAGCGAGAGCTGGAGGAATATGCAGCTAACTACCAAGACTTCCTAACTATCAATGAGGATAGAATCCACCTTGCTACGGAACTAGATGCCGTAGCTTTAGGATCTAATTGGATCAATCATCAGCGTCGTACGTTTTGGGAGGAATTTGGCCTTGAACGTGCCTCTATGGTGTGGCACTCAGAAACGGGCCATACTGGTCTCTACAACCTCGCAGAGCAATACCCTAACGTTTCAATCTTGGGTGAGGCAATTGAGGACGATACGAGCCTCTCAGCCCGTTCTAGGGCCCTTTTGAGCCAGTTTCCAGACCTGCAGTTTCACGGAATCGCATGTGCTAAGCCAGATAATTTGAGGCAAGTACCTGTAAGCACAGCTGCTACCCTTTCTTGGCTAAGTCCGATGATGAGAGGCGAGACAATTGTGTGGGATGGCACTAGACTAGTGCGCTACCAGAAAAAACAGAAAGACCAGGCACGTCCTCGCTATAAAGCCATCATTGAAAAAGCTGGTTTAGATTTTGACAAGATTATGAATGACGATAGTAACGAGGTCACACGCCTCGCCATTTGGAGCTACCTTCAGCTGGAGAATTCTATAGATAAGAAAAGGAACGCCATGTTATCTGATAAGAGTGATCCATTGGACAGTGCAGGTTCTGCGGAAACCCGTGGTATCAGTCCTGATAATAGAGGGGTAGAGGTGCGGAAAGATTTAACCGCCCGCAAGCCTGAAGACATGCAAACCCTGCCAGTTTTTGGGGTAACAACTAAGACAGTTTTTGAAAAAGATGTGGATGGAAGAGATGTACTTCGGGATGCTCCGGTCTTAGAGAGTACCCAAACTTCCTTTCGTCAGTGCAATACCTGCTTCGTCGCAAGCAATTGTCCGGCCTTCAAGCCTAACAATTCTTGTGCCTTCAGCCTACCAGTTGAGATTAAGACCAAGGACCAGCTTAAGGGGTTATTGAACGCAATTATCGAAATGCAGGGTGCTAGAGTCGCTTTTGCACGTTTTGCTGAAGAATTAAACGGTGGATACCCAGACCCTAACACTGGTCAAGAGATTGATAGACTCTTTAAGATCGTAGGAGAACTAAAGAAATTAGAAGAGAGCAAAGAGGTTCTACGTATGACCGTAGAGCGTCAAACCTCTGGTGGAGTCATGTCAGCGTTATTTGGAGACAAGGCCAACACCCTACGGGAGTTGTCCGGTAATGGCATAAGTGAGGGAGATGCAAGCAAAATAATCAAAGACCAATTAGAAGGATAGACCTGATAACAGTGAGAATATATAAGAAAGAGGACAAGTAGTGTTTTCGTTTAAATTAGCAGAAGAATTTGTCAGCGCCTATCGTTCAAAGAAGGTCCCCTGGGGTTACCAGGATGCTGCGGGTAACTCCGTAGGTGAGATTACTTTCTTGCGTACCTACTCCCGTCTTAAAGAGGACGGAACCAAGGAAACTTGGACAGATGTGTGTGAGCGTGTCATTGATGGCATGTACTCACTTCAGAAAGACCACGCCAAGCAGAATCGTCTGCCTTGGTCAGATGTCAAAGCAGCATCGTCGGCTAAAGAAGCCTTCGACCGCCTTTGGAATCTAAAATGGACCCCACCAGGCCGAGGCCTATGGATGATGGGTACACCACTTGTTAATGTTCAAAAGAACTCTGCAGCGTTGCAGAACTGCTCTTTCGTATCTACAAACGCTATGACCAAGATTGATCCAGCAAAGCCATTTGCATTCCTTATGGAAGCATCTATGCTGGGAGTTGGTGTTGGCTTTGATGATAAGGGGGCAGACAAAGACTTTACTATCTACCCTTGCACTGAAGGAGAAACTTATGTCATCCCAGACACCCGAGAAGGCTGGGTTGAATCAACGGCCGCCCTCATCAATAGCTACCTTAAGCCAGATACGAAATGCCCTGTATTTGACTACTCACAAATCCGACCAGCCGGTACTCCGATTAAAACCTTTGGAGGCACAGCAGCCGGAGCAGAACCGTTAATCAAACTACACGCTTATATCTCTAAGATGTTTGGGAGTCGTGCTGGTGAGAAACTCACACGGCGTGATATTGCGGATCTTGGAAACCTAATTGGTGTATGTGTAGTTTCAGGTAACGTACGACGTTCAGCTGAGTTACTCATTGGCCGTATTGACGACCAAGACTTTCTCAACTTAAAGAATGCGGAAAAGTTCCCAGAACGCAACTCCTATGATCCTGCAGCTCCGGGTTGGGGTTGGATGTCTAACAACTCTGTAGAAGTATCTGTAGGTTCAAACCTAACTCCCATCATTGAGGGTATTGCCCGCAACGGTGAGCCAGGTGTGATATGGATGGATGTGACCCGTAAGTACGGTCGTTTGGCTGACCCTGAGAACAACAAAGACTGGAGAGCAGCCGGGTACAATCCTTGCGCTGAACAGTCCTTGGAGTCTATGGAATGCTGTACTTTGGTTGAGACATATATCAATCGTCACGACAACTTGGATGATTTTAAGCGTACCCTGAAGTTTGCTTATCTCTATGCCAAGACTGTAACTCTTATCCCAACTCACTGGGAAGAGACCAACGCTATCATGCAGCGTAACCGCCGTATCGGAACATCAATCTCCGGTATAGCTAACTTTGCTGATACAAAGGGCCTACCACTTCTTCGCACATGGATGGATGAAGGTTATTCCACAGTAACTAGCTATGATAAGAGTTACTCTGAATGGCTTGGTATCCGTGAGTCAATCAAGATGACCACAGTAAAGCCGTCCGGCACTGTGTCTATCTTGGCGGGAGAATCCCCAGGAGTTCACTGGACTCCAGGCGGTAAGTACTTCTTGCGTACTATCCGCTTTGCTAATAACGACCCTATGCTTCCCCTGTTTAAGTTGGCTAACTATCGTATTGAGCCATCAAGTACTGACCCAGATAATACATCTGTTGTGTACTTCCCAATTAAATCAGAGGCAGAACGTTCTGAGAAGGACGTTAGTATCTATGAAAAAATGGCTATTGCTGCTACGGCTCAACGTTACTGGTCAGATAACTCAGTATCTGTCACCGTCTCGTTTGATCCAAAGAAAGAAGCCGATGCTATTGGCACCGTACTGCATATGTACGATGGTCAATTAAAGACTGTGTCATTCCTCGCAATGGATGATACTCTTTATCCGCAAATGCCGTACACCACCAGTACTGCAGATGAGTACGAAGAAGCCCGAATGACTCTGTTCCCAATTGATTTGACCGGAGTGTACGAAGGTATGGCGTTTGATGCTGTAGGCGAAGCTTATTGCACCACAGACGCATGTGAAGTAAAGTTAATTAGAGACAACGCCTAAGGAGAAACCATGTCAGACGAACTAAACCCAGACCTATTCGACGAAGACTTTGAAGAAGACTTTGAAGATGGCCTAGATGAACTAGACCTTGATGAAGAGGACCTAGACGACCTCGAAGCTGAACTCGCAGACGAAGAGCCAGCAGAAGAGGCGTAAAAAGCGCCAACACAAACATTAAGCCCCCGACTCAATGAAGAGCCGGGGGCTTTTTCTATG
>JGI24890J29729_1000724_pt1 | contig 18578 bp, 22 predicted proteins | sample FreactcultureFD7_FD_29729 | JGI IMG/M metagenome (IMG submission 29729)
TACGACCTCCAGCACCTAGCAACCTCAACGGTGCCTCGAAGAGCTCTAGGATAGATGGCGGAACCGATGAAGGCGGGAAAGAGAAAGACAAGGAGAAGGAGAAGGAGAAAGGTGACAAGGGAGATAGTCCGGATAACATCTTTATGGAAGAGGTAAGTTGACCCTACATCACTCCTCTCCATGTATTTACCGCGAGTTTTCGATGCTGAGTAAGTGTTCGGCCTTGTAGATCTTGCACGCCATTCAATCGCATTATGGAGAATCGGTCATTCGAGCACGTTTCACTGAATACGCCTCTCGGTTCGTGAGACTCGCTTCTCGATGGGAGGAAGAGAATTCATCCATCACTTCGATCGGATTCCCTTGTGCGCCGTTTCGAGAAGGGAGGTTGGGGAGTGGAGTCGTGTTTGGAGACGAGCATCAAGGGATGAGGGAACTTCAGAGAGACGCACCGAGGATCGAAGGTTGGATGGCTACGAAGAGTTATACTTCTTATCAACAAGTTTGTCTATTCTCTCTGCTCAGCTGGAGATCTCAAACTGAGTCGAGAGATGTTCGAACAGAATTTCCGAAACTCGCTAGAATTCGCTCCTTTACGAGAATTCGACCTATCCCATCAACTCTCTCGACTACGACAAGGTCGACAGCTCACAACATCCGAAGCAACTCTGATCGTACAAACCCTCGCACAGAGCGTCAAAACCGATGCCGAAATCACCGCTGTTCGTCTTTTCTCTCATCCAGATCTTGAACCGAAACTCACGCTGATCGACATTCCGACGAACAGCTCCTCGCGCATCTCCCATCACACTTTGGTGGACTGTTACCACTCGCTTTTGGGCTGTTCCACCCTTCTCCCACCGTTCGAAACTCGACGCTAGAATTATTCGATCAAATAGGTTCACATCCCGTTGCGTCTCCTTCGCTGTTCTCTCCATTTCCTCTTCTCGAATCAAACTGACGATGTTCCTGTTGATGCACGAGTAGACCGGTCGCAAATTCCTGACTTCTCTGAACGCGTTTCATCGGAGTGCATATCAGAGACTTTCGACTGAACGACAACAAGCCTTGTTCTCGGAGAGGCAGGAACGAGAGAGAGCGGAAGAACAGGCTGGATTGAGAAGTGCAGGAGGAGGAGGCGCTGGGAGGGATAGGGAAGCGACGGTTACTGTGAATAGTTTGAGCGGACAAGCGAATGGAGCTGGGAGGAATGTGGCACCACCTGTACCGAATAAAGATGCCTAGTATCTATCATTCCTCTCTCCCCTCTTGCAGGAATGCCTGTCCCTCTGCTTAGTTCTCGACGAACGTTGTCCTATTTCGTAAATTTGTTTGCAACAACTACAACAGCATTGATTCCCTATTCGCTATTCACACTTCCCTCGCTCTTGATTCACTGTCGTAGTACAGCTGTCACCTTTCCTCGTTGTTCTTCTCGTTGAGCAAGGTTTTCGTAGCGCTTTCAATCGAAACGATGAATTTGAGAATCGATTGACGACCTTGTTCTGTCAAAGCAACACCGACTCGACATCAGTCTCTCCGTCACTCGGACATGGCAGAGTACTTTGATACCACGCTTACCGTTCTTCTCCTCTTTCAAGCGATGAATCTCCTCAGCTTTCTCAAGATCATTCGAGAATTGACTATCCATTTCTACTTTGTTCACGATTTGACCCATACTCAACTCGTCGAAAACAATTTTGAGGTCCACGAGGTAGTCTGAGTGGAGACGAGGAAAGTTCAGCAGAGTGGGAGGACAAGCTGAAGAAAAAGAGAATTCGCTCACCTTCGAACTCGATTTCATTGTGTTTGCCATCAACCTCCATCTCCTCTTTCATCTTGGCTGACTCCAAAGGATCGATATCTTCCTCTACCTTGACGGTGAGGAGTGGGTTCGAGGAAACGAGAGCAGCAGTATGAGAACCGAAGCTCGAGAGGCCTTTGAAAGCGGCAGCGATTTGTTCGAGGAAGAGTCGCAAGTTCGATTTGATCATAGCTAATACACCACCATCTCGAAACGAGCAGATTCAGGACTCAGTGATTCCCTGCGAGAGGGAGAGGGAGAGAATGAGGTATCGAATTTGAGTTTACCTTGTTCATTCTCCCTGAAATGCAAGCTGATAGAGGATTCGTTCAATTCAAGAGAGCCATGTCGGTGTAGTTGAGATAGCAAGTTAGCTAGGTAGATAGCGAGTTCCTCTTGAAGGGCAGAGAGAGCTTCGACAGAATCTGCCATTCAAAGCACAAGAGTTTAGCATTCGTCGTCTAACTCGTTGTAGCTATTCGCGCGTACTGCTGAGCTCGAAAGCTTCTTGTTCTATTGCATGAGCAAGCTGTGCTTGTACAGGAGCGTATTCGAAGTGATTGAGAGGTTGATTCGGATTCAAGTCGAAGAGAGTCATCAGAAGCGTGGGAAGACTTGTGGATCGTACAGAGCCTTGAATAGTGATTATCTGAAGAGTTCTAGCAGTATATCTGAGCACTCGAGAGGAGTAGAGTGAATGGCTAGAAGATGAAGAACTGTTGCCTTTGTACATTCAACTCCACTCTCAAACCACTTGACAAGATGCTCCAGACGATAACAAGATCCATCTTTACTTCCACGGCTCGCCTCGTCACCCGCACACCGACTCCCTCTACTTCCTTCCTTCGTTCCTTTTCTCAACTCTCGATCACTCGTCCATCATTACCTACACCGCCATTAAGGCTACTGGAGCAAACGAGAACGTTCAAGATGCCTAGCTGTATGAAGAAGAAGACTTCACCCCTCAGTAGGAGCGCGGGAGCTGGAAAGACTGCGAAGAAGCATTCTGCAAGACGGGTCAGTACACATTCTCCTGTATTTTAAACACTCGGGAGAGGAGCTGATTCATGCCATTTGTACTGACAGGCGAAGCGAAGACGTCAACGAGCGAAGAAGATTAATTAGATGGTTGAAATTGGGAGGAAGGAGCGATAGACTGAGATGATTTATACCCAAGTTGATGCAAGGAAAGGCATTTGTATACGTCAGAAGAAAGAGAGGAACAGAATCGAGAGACGGCAGAGAACGACAGAAAGAACAAACTAAAATTTCGCAAACCTCCCTCAACTACAAAGCGGTTTCCGACTCCTGTTCAAACACCTACTCATCGAAAGCTTCTGGTTCTGACGACTCTGATCCGGCATTATCCTCAGCTACTCTAGTACTAACGTCACCCTCGTCTTTCGTTATGTGTTTGCTCAACAGGAAAATTCCCTCCTTCTCCCACTGTGCAGCCAACCTTTCCACCGCCTCACATGCTGCTATATTACTCGCTTCGATCACCTCCCAACGCACTCCCCGGCTATACCAACCCACCTCAATCCCCCTTTCCTTTCCCACTTGATCGACTTTGTCAATTCCATCTGAATCGCGTATTTCAGTGCTCTCATCCAATGTATCCTTCTCGAGTCTGATGAAGCGATCGAGCTCGATACGCTCGAAGGATGAAGAGGCGGACTGCAGGAAACGAGCGATCATGTCGAGACTGAGGTGCGTGTAGTGCAGACTGACTTGACGGATCGAGCGAGGGAGGTACTGTAGGAAGTCGATACGGTTGAGAGCATGCCATAACTCGAGGTAGGTTTCTTCGTCCTTCGAGACGAGTTTGAACGTGTGAAGTTTGTGACAGGATTTGAGAGTCGAGACGAGATGATCGATGAGGGTCGAAATGGGACAGGTGGGAACACGGAAATCCCCGACGACGCCGAGCTCGGAGAGATTGGCGAGGAAGCGAGGGGAGAGAGCTTGGAGCGAGATCGGGGCAGCCCAGATCGAGCGGAGAGAAGTGGAGTAGTGGAGGATCTTCTGGAGGAAGAAGCGGCCGCGAAATGGATCGAGCAAGTAAAGGTTTTCGAGGTGGACGAGTTTCGGAGTCTTCGTGGAGAGTCGTATAGTCCATTCGCCTTGAGTGAAATCCGAAGCGAGAACGAGAGAGGAGAGGAGCGGAAGGTTGTCGAGAAGTTTAATGATCGTTTCGGGAGTTAAACAACATTCGGTGAGATCGAGGGTGGTGACCGACGAAGGGACGTGACTGAGGATGAATTGCATCTGTTGCTCGTCTGGATCATCCCACCTCCAGCTATTAGCGATCGTGAGGTGTTGAAGGCTGATGGTCGACGGGAGGAAGGCAACAGTGCGAGCGACCACTTCATCCTCTGGATCAGCCGGATCCGACAGGTACAGGTAGAGATGAAGCCCTCGGATGTACTTCGACATTTCGGGACGACTTGCGATAGCTTCGAAGAATCGGGTTTGTTGTTCGTCGTGATTGGAGACCTGCTTCGCGATATCCTCCGTGTTGAGCGTTCCAGCTGCCAGCTGTCCTGCTGCGAGACCACCAAGGGTAGCCCACCAACTCCTCAAATCTCGGTCTGCTGCGTGAAGGACGATTCCTTTGAAAAGTAAGGGAGTGGCTTCAGAGTGGAAGAGTCGACAGACGAGACACAGGGAAAGGAGAACGTCCATGTCCACGTGCTCGAATATGTCGTGTACTAGCTCAGGAGGGAGAATGGAGAAACTCATGTCGAGAGCAAGGGGACTGTGCGAGAGAGATGAGACAAAACAAACAGAGGGTCAGCGACTTGGAGACGATGCTAGAAGAGATGAAACGTACAGGAAATGATAGACGAGGGTATGTGAAGTCTGTGAGTCGTGCTCACGGCTTGGGGGCGAGTCGACGAGATTTGAAGTGAAGGGAAAGAGACAAAGAGTAGAATTCAGGAAATCGCAAGTCTTTGTTCCCAACACATTCGGCTACAATCAATCGAAAGAGTAGGTCAAGTCGAGGAGTATAAGCGATGTCCATTTGCGAAACAACCAAAAAAGTTTGTATATTTCATCACAGAATAAAACAAGTTCTGAATCTTACGACACTCCTCCTTCATCGAGGAAGTCTCCGTTTCCGCTCGACGGTCGCCAAAGTGAGTGAAGTCGACGAATGTAGGAATCAGACGAGCTCACCAAGCCCATCGTCGTACGCTCTAGGCGGAATCGAATAGCACCAACTGACTTCTTCCACCGACGAAGCGTAATTCTGACCTAGTTCCGATCGTCTCAGACGATGACAGCAGCGGTGAGAGGTAAAAGAAGACTCTCACTGAGCGTAAGCAAGAGAACGATAGATCGAATCCCTCGACTACTATTCGACGACTTGACTCGACGTCTTGAATCGACGACTCGACGATTTGGCGATTCGAGGGTGAGAGTCGATGAATTCGACACCGCTTGCAGTGAGGAAGGAGGAGAACCAAGTGAAGGTAAGCTTGTAAAGACTCTGATAGCGCAACTTGAGAAAGCGTGGCACGAGAGAAAGAAAGAGTCGAGGGCTTGCCTGACAACGTAAGATACTTCCTTCGATTCTCTGACCATTGACGATAGGACGTAAAGCTTGAATGGAGATAAACGAGATAAGTGATTTACGAATTCAATGAAGTTTACAGTAAACGGGAGATAAAGGGAAGATAAGGATTATACCACGTTGTAGCGTCCTGCTGCAGCTCCTCCTGCACCACCAATAGGTTGACGTTGTTCGGCCTGGGAGAGGAAAGAACTCAAGTCAGCAATAAGTCGGGCGATCATAAGAAAGAGTGAGCTTACCTCGAGAGCCATAGTAGCACCTTCGATAAGAGCTTGTTTGATTTCGGCAATAGCGTGTTTGACCTGTTTAATATCGTCGATTGAAAATAGTTAGCAGACTGAGGAATCGGTTCGAGAAAGAGAGGAAAGCGTACTCGGAACTCTTCGTTCGACTCGATAAGCAAATGAAGTTTCGGCAGGTCATTCGGACCAGGTTCCTTACCCGGCTCGTAGAAGATACCTTTGTTGGTGATCGAGGCTCCGGTAGATTCAACAAACTGTGAAACAGGGGAAGGATACAGAAGAAATACAGAGGAGGAAAAAGAGCGTTAGCTTCAAATTCGATTGAGAGGGCTGCGAGAAGTAGCGACGTACGTGTACCATCGTATCCTTGTTTGTAACCTTCCATCGAGCCTTCTGAGGGTAATCATTGATCCAGACGACAGCCTATCGAATTAATGGAGAGGGGGTGAGGATTAGCCCAAAGTGCTCCTCATTCAGTGAAGACACCGAGAGACGTACATGATAGTCGGTAGCATCGGGATCGCGACGACGAGCAGCTTCGGTCGAGTTGTCGGGTTCTTGAACGGGTCCTCGACGACCTTTGAGCATAGCGTTGAATTTGGCTCGGACACTCTCGGCAGCGGCAGTCGCAGCAGATTTACTAGATCAGTGCGAGATGTCAGTTTCGAGCCTTGATAGTGGAAAGGGGATGATGAGCTCACCCAGCAGCGAGAGCGTCTCGCTCTGCCTTCTTAGCAGCTTCATCAGCTTCTTTCGAAGCGTTACTCGCGACTCCTCCTCCGGTAGGCAATACTTTACCCTTTTGTAAATCGGGTGCAGGTCCACGCATGATCTCGACCTCGAGATCGGCGACGTTCTGAGCAGTGTTCTCCTCCTCGTCATCTCCTCCTTCTTCTCCAGCCTTCTTCTCGCCAGCTGGTGCTCCAGTCTCACCATAAGCAGCTCGTTCAGCACGAGAAGCAGCGGCACGCTCGTCGTCAAGTTTCTCGAGTCCTTTTCCTCCAAATCCAGATCCACTAGCTTTTTCTTTACCAGCCTTGACTTTTTCGGCGAAAGCTAAACCCACGTAAATCCTCGAGTCAGCAAGCACTCTTGAGAGGACACGATAGAAAGGAACGTACCTTCTGCCATGGTCTTGATCTCGGCAGGAACTTCTGCGTTCGAAGCTTGGAGAGCTTTCAGGATGTCGACGGCGAATCGATCTTGTTCTGGAGTGACGAAAGTGACGCAAGTTCCCTTGTTTCCCGCTCGACCTGTTCTTCCTGCTCGATGAACGTAATCCTCCATGTGATTAGGTACATCGTATTGAATGACCATTTTCAACTGTTTGACGTCCAAACCTCGAGCGGCCACTGAAGTGGCGATAACGATTGGACAAGAACCATTCTTGAAGTCAACAATCGTTTGATCTCGATCTACTTGTTCTCGTCCACCGTGTAAAGGCATGCAGGTGTAGTTCTTATTCTTGAGTTCGACAAAGAGCTTGTCGGCACTCTCTTGACGCTCGACGAATACGAGAGCTCGTGCATCCTCCTCCTCGTTGAATAGCTTTCCGAGTAACTCGAGCATACGGTTGAACTTGGAATCTTCTGGTCGAACTTCCACGACTTGGGTGATCGTATCCGCAACGACGGATCTGCCTCCGACAGTAATCTCGAGAGGACGGCGAAGAACTTTGCGAGCGAGCGCCTCCATCTGACGAGGGAAAGTAGCTGAGAAGAGAACGGTTTGACGATCTGGTCGGATTTGTCCAATAATTTTCATGACCTGCAAGTTTGCCGTTTCATGACTAAGTATCTGCAGTAGAGAGTCGACGAGAACAAGGAAAGCTTACTTGAGGCTCGAAACCCATATCAAACATTCGATCCGCCTCATCGAGAACCAGGTAAGTCACCCTTTGAAGATTGATCAATCGTCCCGAGTTCGTCGTCAACAGTTCAATCATTCGTCCAGGAGTACAAACGATGACTTCTGATCCACGTTTCATATCGGCGATATTGTCCTTGAGCGGCATTCCTCCGTAAGCGCAAGAGGCCTGGAGAAAAAAAAGAGTTCGCTGTCAGATTCCTCAGAACAGTCGGAAAGAGAAAAGGTCGACTCACTCGTAATCCGAGAGCTTTGAGGAAAGGTTTACACTCTTTGTAGATCTGAGTAGCTAGTTCTCGAGTAGGGGTCATGATCATGGCGACTGGACCATCCATAGCTCGCAGAGGAGGTTGATCTTTGATGTGTCTGAACATGGGCAAGATGAAAGCCATTGTTTTACCAGAACCGGTCTTGGCAACTCCGATGATATCTCGTCCGGACATGATTGATGGAATAGCTTGTGCTTGAATCGAAGTTGGAGCGACATATTCCAACCCTTTGATCACGTCGATACTGTCCGATGGCGAAAGGGTGCGAGTCAGCCTCAAGGAAGCTCGATGAAAGTAAAAGGCGAGAATGAGCTTACCAAGCAGCGGGCAAACCGAAATAGCTCCATTTCGTAGCAGGCTTCGGTGGATCCGCACCTCGAATCTTGATGTCGTCCATTTCCAACCTCAAAAGATCTACTTGTTCCGGTGATAGTTCCTCGACCTCGGGAGGTGCAGAGTAGAAAGCTTTCCTGAACGGCAAGTAATCAATCTTTTTGTGATCGGGAGCTTTGAGTTCTCTTCCTTTCTTGACGTTCTTCGCTGCGAGTCTGTACGAGGAGACAAGAAATGTCAATTAGGTCTAGCACGAGATTTGACGGTGGAATCGAATCACAAACGTACGCTAAGATGTCTTTCGCAGTCATTCCAGTATTTTCCTCTTCGACTTCTTCCTCTTCTTCTCCTCCAGGTTCTTCACCATTCTTCATGATCACCTCGTCTGATCCACTCTTCTTACCTCCGTTCTGGTTCAACTTCTTCTTGTCTTCCTTCTCGACATTCTTGACTTGCTTGTTCACTTGACTCATGAAAGCATCCAATTCATCTTCCTCCTCTTCCTCCTCCGCCTCTGCAATTGGCGTTTCCTCTTTAGCTGTATCAACTTCCATCTTGACGTCATCCTCTACCTCTGATTTGCTTTCAACAACTTTCATATCCGTGTCTCCCTCTTTCTCCTCTTGTTCCTGAATTTCCCTCATCCTCTTCTCCCTCGCCTCTGCACCTCCTTTATAACTAGCACCCCCTTCGAGATCTTCATCATCGTCATCCTCTTCCCCGTCACCTCCTCCAACAACTCCCAAATCCTCATCCCCAAATTTGATCATTCCAATTTTTTTACCACTTCCTTCGTCCTCCTCTCCTCCCATCTTCATCCCTGCACGTTGTTTGATCATTCCTCCACCTGTTGCGGTAGATGCACCGAACGAGAAACTAGGTTTGTTGGGTAAACCAGCAGCTCCTCCTCCCATCGGTAAAGCGTGTTGCTTTTGGAACGCTGCGTTTGCGGCGAAAGGAGTAGTCGTTCCAAGTCGAGAAGCAATCGCGGCTGCTGCTGCGGCGGCGGCGGCAGTTGCATCTGCCGGTGAAGCACCGAGAGGTGTAGAGGGACGAGGGAGAGGTTTCGAAGGTGCTGCTGTGAGGGAGATGGATGAGATAGGTTTCGATGGGAGGGCTAGACACTCTCGCCTTTCGTTAGTATCTACGTGACTCGAGAGTAAAGGTTTGAGAGTAAGAGACTCACCGGCAGAAATAGCAGCCACTGGTTTCGCAGGAAGATTAGGAACGTTTGAAGTCGTCACAGAGGCTGTGTCAACTTTCTTTGGTAGAGAAGTGGGAGTTGATGAGGAGGTCGATGTGTTAGGAGGAGGAGGGAGAGCAGAACTGGAATTTGAAGTTGTTCCTGCCAAATTCGCAGCCTCTTCTGCCTTCTTCTTCTTCCACGCTTCTAGCTTCTCTCGTTTCAAGCGTTTCTTTTCTTCCTCTGCTGCTGTTGCTGCTGACGTCGTATTGGCGGAGGTCGAAGAGGAGGAAGGGAGAGGTGAGGCAGAACCGGATACTGCATTCGGAGGAGGAAGGGGAGATACATGACCGTTCGCCGACGCCGCTGTGGTCGATCTAGGAGGTAAGGAGTCGTGTCGGGAAGGTGAGCGAGTCGATCTTCTGTCACGATGATCTCTATCTCTTCCTCCTCTTCTTCGACTTGAATCCTCCTCTTCCTCGTCATCTCGATATCTGTGACTCCTCGAACTTGTGCCTCCTCTCCTATCATCTCGATCCCTTTCTCGATCCCTTTCGTCGTAATCTCTGTGTCGCCTCGAGGATGAAGACGAAGTATATTCGTCTCTCTCCCTTCTCGAAGAAGAAGAGTACGATTCCCGGTCCCTGTCTCGTTCATCATGACCCCTTGAAGACCTTGAAGAACGATGCCTATCCCTATCCCTGTCCCTATCCCTGTCGCGCTCATCATAATCCCGCTCCCTCCTTGAAGATGATGAAGATTTGTACTCGTCCCTGTCGTCCCTCCTAGATCTGCTACTACGTTCGTAATCTTCCCTATGTCTACCACTAGATGAAGTAGGAGACTGTTGATGGTCTGAACCCTCAGTGTATTTGCGTCGTTTTGAAGAGTGAGAGTGACTTGATGGAGAAGGTGAACGAGCCATCCCGCTATCTTGTAATTGATTCCTGGCTGATTCTACTTGGTGCCTTAATCCGCTCTAGGGGTTTCAGGTAGTCAGAGTGATGAGTTGAAAGTTGAAAGAGTCGTTAACTGTCAACCCTTTCCTTTCCCCCCTTTGATTCACTCTAGACGGTTCGGTCTCATCCAGAGTGCCCCCAATCCGGATCAGTATCGTCCAGCAACCACTTGACGCTTCACTCAGTCTCCTCCTCTCCAAAGTCGCTCTCTCCGGTCCGAAACGCCGTTTCTCGCCCTGCCTCAGCAATGTTCTTCTCATCGACAGATTGGAAGCTCGCAAGGTCAGCCAAAGAGTGAGTGTTCCTTTCCCTTGTACCTCTCTGATTCAAGGGAGAAGAGAAGTGCTGATTTTCCCCCACTTTCGTCTTGTTTTCGCTCTCTCTCTTTTGCGCAATCGAACAGTGAGGAACGTTCCGTCGAGATTCAACAATCTGAACGACTCATCGAACGGTACTCCGACCGATTGAATCCAAAGCTCGAAATCGAGATCCTCTCGTGCACTGCCGCTCAAATCGTCGAATCGTTCGTTCTGAATTCCTCTGCTCTTCGAGAGTCCGGCGACTGACAGCGAGTCGACAATGTGTGGATTAGGATCAAGTCGAAGAAGCAAGGATGGAACGCTACAAACGTCATGTTGACGTTCATGCGCTCAGCGATAGAATCAAACAAGCGCTGCAACAATTTGACAGAGATCATGTTCTCTCACGCATTGAAGCAAGCGATGGATTTGGATGAAGAGTTCGAAAGAACAGGGGAGATCAAAGGTCCTCGTGAGTTCAGAGATAACCTTAAGAATCCGCTTAGCTCAGCTCATCCTATGTTTTGCTCACTCACAGTTCATGGCGTACCCGTCTCGTTCAAAGATCAGATTGACATCGAGGACGTCGATTCTACGATGGGATTCACTCATCAGATGAACAAGCCCTCAACTCGGGACGCGACTCTCGTTTCAATCGTTCGATCGTCCGGAGGCATCCCATTCTGTAAGACCAACGTGCCTCAAACCATGCTCTCCTTCGAATGTTCCAATCCTCTGTTCGGAACCACTCTCAACCCATACGATTCTTCGCGTACTCCTGGAGGATCCTCTGGAGGGGAAGCAGCTCTCCTTTCGTCGGATGGTTCTGCTTTAGGTATTGGTTCTGACGTTGGAGGGTCGCTCAGAATCCCGTGTCATTTCTCTGGTTGCTTCGCTCTCAAACCCACGGCGAATCGATTCCCGTCGAAAGGATGTAGGAGTACGAATTTGGGATTCGATGCAATCAAGAGTTCAATGGGAAGCATGGGAAGGAGTGTCGAGGATGTAGAGCTATTGACAAAGGTCATCTTTGAGAAAGTCAAGCAAGATGAGCTCGGGAGGTTCGAGGAGGTGAGAAGTAGCGGTTATCGGGAAGTCAAGTTAAGGGACAAGTTGAGATTCGGTTACTATCTGACAGGTGTGTACTTGCCTTTCTTCGGTTGAGTAAGCTCACAGTGTTGATCATCTTTCCTGGACGACTCGTAGATGGCTTCTGTCATGCTTCTCCCGCTTGTTCACGAGCAGTATTGGAAACAGCCGAGGCTCTTCGCAAGAAAGGTCATGAAGTGATCGAGATTCCCTCTCCAAACGGTTCGTCGATCTACCATAGATCTATCTAGCTCGATCTGAGGCTAATCGGTCTGGAGCTCGTCGTACAGCTCTCGATGCGATGGAGATCTTTGTTGGTTTGACCTCGGCGAACGGATGTAATTTGCGCTTCGGTACTCCCAAAACCGTCCTTCGGGTACTGACAACACGATCTTCTGTATATAGACGATCCGCTCCTCTCGAACCTTCTTGGAGACCCTCAAGAATCCTCCCTTTTCCTCGTCACGATCGGACCCAAGCTCCCTTGGTTCCTTCGCTCTCTCCTAGGATACGTAATGGAGAATTGGCTCGGAGACGAGAAGATGGCTAGATTGTTGAGAGTCAGCAAGAGGAAGAGCGCGACGGAAATGCAGGAGTGGCAGCATAAACGGTTCGTTTCTCGTCGTTTCTCGCACTCTCAGTTCGTTGGCTGACGAGTGCATGAGGGTCACCGAACGAACAGAGATCAATACAATGCCAAGTTTAGACAAGAGGTATGTATCGTCTGCATCTACTCTGTATGATTCGCGAATTAATCTCGTTGCTCATCTCGATTTGACAGGTTTTCCGACACAACAACCTCGATTTCGTCCTGTGCGCGACTCAGGCGACTCCAGCACTCAAGTGTGGAGAGACGTGGGACTTGTCACCCCTCGCTATCGGAACTATTCTTTACAACGTCGTGGATTCTGCCGTTGGACTTATACCAGTCACCCGAGTTTCCTCAACTCTCGACGCTCTCACTTCCTCCTTCTTCTCCAAGATCGCCCTTTCCTCGCCTACTCGAGGATCGAAACTTGTCGAATCTCGAGTGTACGGTACATCCCTAGAAACGCCTTCGGACAAGAGGATTTACGATGCGAAAGCGATGGAAGGTTTACCGGTGGGAATTCAGCTGGTCGGTGGTTGGGGAGAAGAAGAGAAGGTCATAGAAGGTATGAAGGTCGTTGATCAGGCTCTAGGGAAGAGAGGGTTCGGACCCGGAGAATTCACGAAGAGGAATGGGAAACAAGTCGAGCGAGTTTATTGAACAGATACTCGCGACAAGAAGCCCCATGAAGGGTCAACGACGAATGCAGTATATTATCGAAGTACAGACTTATTGCTACAGATCCAGTTTGCAGTCTAGTGAGAAGCGAGGGAATGACATGAGAGCGGTTACCAACAAACTGAACGAGAGCGATCACTCACGGCAATCGACAAGGTTACGCTACATCTTTTCCTGCTCGTCGATCTTCTCGTCGTTGATTCAGCTGTTACAGATCAGAGCGTGTCAGTTCGAAAGCGTAGCGGGTGCCAAAATAGAGGATAGCGAAATCTCACCCATTCCTTTTTGCAATCCCGATACTACCGCAACTCAGTCTTAGCGCGTCAGCTCCTGTACAGCTCTGTGCAACATTGCAATGGACTCACAGCTTGAAAGAACTGTAGAACAGAGAACGAATGTCAATTTCTACGCGATCGTGACGACCCCGAAGCCGGTCAAACGTGCCAAGGCAAAAGACTCACCTCTGAGCACTTTGGCTTATCATAGCTATGTCTATCGAGGCACTTCATACTCTCCTATTGCTTCCATAATTCGATCAGTACTTCCTCCACTTCTTGATCTTTCTCCTCTAGAAAAACCCTACGTACCTCTCGAGCTTGCGCACATGGATCAGCAAACTTCGAATGAGCTTCTCGACCTCTGAATGCGTCGTCGTACGAGGTTGGTCGAGCTCCAGATGGGATGTCGGATGGGTTTGCGTTTGTCGATTGAGAGGGTTTCGGTGCTGGAGTCGGTTGAGGAAGTGAGAAGGTAGGCATTTCTCTTAGCTTTGACTGGAATCGATCCGAGGCCGAATTGAAGTGAAGAGAGGAGCACCAAGTTTCGACGATTCCTCTTGCGCAATGATCGACTTCGCGACAGATGATCTTTCGAACTTCGCTAGCTCGCCAGAAACAGCGATATTCTATCTATTGGAGAAGTGAAGCCATTGTACGCGAAAGGGCGGCACAACGAGCACTGACAGGGTAAAAACGATAAATGAAATGGCAACTTGATAGTCTATAGGGAGGCACCAAGTATAGGTATAGCGAAAAGAGATAGCAATGTAACTCCGGTAGTTCCCCTGTCGATTGTTCAAATAGCCTCTAGTCCCAACCATCCTCCCACCTAAGCCTGATCTCGCGACGCCTGCAAATCTCTTCGATCTCCTGATTGATTCCTTCCCCCCTAGAGCGATAGGTCGCGATAGACTTGAGCGATGCAGAGTCGTCCGAGTTCAGGTAGTCTATCATAGAACTCGGGCACCAAACGCCGGGTCCACGAAAATCGAGACTCTTGACGCCAGTCGGTAGGGCTCGGATGAGGTCTAGCGAGAAGTCGTAATCTTCCCAATCGGGCCCTGGTCCCGGTCCAAACCAAATCGACAGGTCCTCCAGGTTCCGTGCGGCTCTGAGGACTGTGACAACTTGCGAGAGTAGACGGTCGAACTTGCTCAGAAATCGTTCCCGTGGGTCCCGTGTGCGGTCAGCGTATCCCTGGATTGAGAGTGCCTTCAGCGTCCTAGGTGGGTTGCGCACTATCATTGCGAGACTTGCTGGGGGGCCGACAAGAGATTGAAGAGACGGAACCGCTTGCACGACCTCGGTAAGATAAGGGTACAGCTTCGAGTCCTCGTCGGGTAGCTTGACGCTGGTGAGGGTGTCTGAGACTGAGAATCTGATTGAGGGCGATTCAGTCGGCTTGCTTCGGGAGAGGTCCAGTTCGACGAGTGATGTGAGCCGACAAAGCAAACGTGCCCATCCAGCGGGACTGAAGGGACGATTAACAATACGGAGAATTCTGAGGGATGTAGGGATAGCGTAGATGATTTCGAATGGGATGTCGCCAGTGCCGGATGGAGTTTCGAGGATGATTTGTTGCAAATTGACGCACTTCCTCAAGAGATCGATGATCTTGTCGGTGATATCGTACTTGCCGCGACGGTGATCCCACGAAGCCTCCAGAGATTTGGGGTCGATAATGAGATGGAGAGCCGTTATTTGCGAGGCGAGATGGGGAGAATCGGTAATGGTTCGAAAGAAGAGGTCGCGGGAATATTTTGCGGAATCCGATGGATTGAGTTCATCTCTATACTCCTGATAGTATGCAGCCGAGACACGAAGACGGACAAAGTTGTAGAGATAAGGACGAGCGAAAGGAACGAGTTGTTTCGAGACGAGGCAGAGTGAGATGAATTCGGGTCTTTGAAGGGCATGGGAGAGGGCGATACGGCGAAGTACTTCGAGAGGGAGAGTGTCGAGGCTCATGGCTAGATCGAGGAGGGGGGAGCTGGTTTGCTGAACTGAAATGATGAGGATTGTCAGCGAGTGTAGAGCGAGCGAGAGTGACAAAGACTCACTCGAGGGCCTCTACTATAGCTATGAGAGTATATTGGACCCTTGGGAGTCTTGTGCAAGAAAGTTGAGGGAATCGAGTGAACGGGAGGAAGAAGAGCAGAAAACAGCTCGAACCTTTTCGTCAATCACTGTTCAATGCAACGACAGAGTCTACGATAGTGCAACATGGAGCAATTGAGCGCGAACAGCGAAAGCGGATCTACCAGAATTCGACGGGATTCTTTGCGAAATAATCTCAATCATCGATATCGCATCTCTCGAGATCCGAGTTTCGTCGCAAGGCAATCGATAGCACGAATGGCAGGGTAATAACAACGAGGGGTAGAGAACAAAGAAAGAAAGTAAGGAAGAAGTGGTCACTATCTCCTCTCCAGATCAAAATGCGATCCTCCTCGATTCTTCCGACTACTTCGACTCCTGATTCCCCAAGTTCTGCCTCGTTCCTCCTGTACCACCTCGACCTTCTACCTTCCCGACCTTCAGAAATGATTGACGGAGTTCTTCGCTCTGCCCCAGATATCAGCCCATTTTAGCTCAACTCCTCCAGCTCGACAGAGCTCCTCAACACGTTCCAGATTCTCCGCCTCCGATTGGCTTCGCAGCATGGGACTGACATGGCCAAAGCGCGTTATCTTGAGGGTGGATAGCGAGCTCCAGGTGCCAGATTCGAGAGCGGTAATCAGGGACGCCGGAGAGAACGTTGATTCCCCTGTGAGGGTGAGCGACTTGATCCCGGACGGTAGAGCCTGGATGACGTCGTTTGAGGCGTCGAATCGATAGCAGACAGCTTCACCAGTAGCGATCAAGGTATCGAGTTCCTCCAATCCGCGAGATGATTCGAGTACCTTCACGATTGCATCCAGACAGCCATCCCCGCGGTCCCTCGATTTGCCCGACGCACCTAGGCGTTTGAGCCGAGGATGAGGAGACCGGGAGACCATCTTCAGTCCTCCTGGTGGACCATCGAGTGAGACGAGATTTGGACTTGCGTCGAGGATGTCGGCGAGGAAGGGGTAAAGGTTGAGGTCGTGCCCTGGGAGCCTGATCCTGGCAAGGCTAGTTGACGGCTGCAGCCTGGTTCCCAAGGTTTCGATCGGGTAGCTCGCGCGGAGGTCGAGTTCGGCGAGGGACGTGAGTCGAGAGAGTAGTCGAGAGACTCCGAGAGAGCAAAGGGGAGTTTGTGTGATCCTGAGAATCTTGACAGTGGTTGGAACTGCGTCGAGGATGCTCAAAGGAATCACTCCTGCTCCTGTCCCAGCCGGTCTTTCCAGATGAAGTTCCTTCAAATTGATGCAAGCCTCCAACAACTCGATGGTCCTTGTTGTCAAGTCGAACTTTCCGTGACGACGAGTTTCGGAAGTAATGAGGGATTGAGGATCGATGATGAGATGAAGGGAAGAAATCGAGTATGCGAAATTGGGAAACTGGTCGAGGGTGCGAAAGAAGCAGTCGCGCGTAAATTTCTCCGCTTCGGCTGCATTGAATTCGTCTCGGTCTTCGTGGAACCAAGAGGCCGAAATGTGGAGTTTGACGGATCGGAAGAGGTAAGGTCGAAAGGGAGCGAAAGATCGGTGGACGGGCAGCACGGAGAGGATGTCGTTTTTGTCGAGAGGGAGCGCAATTGCGCGAATGAGCTCGACGGGTAAGGCTGTGATACTCATGGCGTGGTAGGAGAGGGGGAAGCGGGTTAAAGTAACTAAAGATGATGAGGTTTATTAGCGAGCGTACGGGCGGGAAAGAGAGCTAAGGACTCACTTGAATACCTTTCAGATAGCTATGAGATTATACTGATCCCTTGGAAGTCTTGTACGAGGAAGTTGAGGGAATCGAGTGAACGGGAGAGGAAGGAGAGCAGAAAACAGCTCGAATTCGTTCATCAATCGCTGGTTTGAAGCACCGCCAGAGTCTACAATAGTGCGTCGTCGAGCACCACAAGGCGGACAGCGAAAGCTATTTGGAAGTCTGCTGGTGAAAATCTTTGCGACGAAATGCTCTCTCAGAATCCTCGTTTCGTGACAGCGAATGAGGAACAACGAATGCACTAGTACTAGACTGAAAGTGACGACAAGTAAAAACATAGATGAGAAGCAACCGGTTCGTTCACTATTCTCGATACCATTCCTAGCACTTTCTTTCGATCCCAGTTTCTCAAACTTCTGCTTCTTCTCCTCCTTTGTACAATGCTCCAACCCATTTGTCACACCGCTGGATCCCACAAGACCTCTTGCTCTTCTATCCACTAGCCTTTCCGTCGTTTACTTTCCGATATCCCATTCTCCGCACCAATCAAGCTTCGCTCCTCGGATTCGACACAACTCCTCGACCTCGACCTCTTCTTTGGTCTTCTTCTTGGCGGAGTGAACGAAACGGGTGATATAGACTTCGCGTAGTGACTCCGATCGCTCTGATCGAAGGAAATCGAGTAAAGACGACCATTTAAAGAGATGATTACCGGCGAGGCGAAGGGTTTCGATGGTTGGCGGAAGAGCCTGTACGATGTCGGCGGGNNTTTCGAACTGAGAGCGGAAATTTTGAGGTCCGAGCCAGATTCGTACGTCCTCNAATCGGCGNGAAGTGTTGAGAACCGAGACCACTGCCTGAATGACTTCAGTCCTATCCTTGCTCACTTTACCCCTCACATCCAGATGTCTCAATTGAGGATTGTTTGACTTAGCGAGATGTTTGACACCCTCCGAACTGGAGTGAAAGGAGCGGAGATTCGGAAGCGAAACAAGTATGTCGGTAAGGACGGGGTAAAGTCGAATGTCGGAGGGAGGGAGGCGGATCTTGAGAGGATGTCCGAAAAGCGGTAGATCGAAGGTCGAACGTGCAATAGTGGTGCTTTCGGAGAGGTCCAATTCAAGGAGAGAGGAGAGTCGAGAGAGTATATGTGCTAAACCAGAAAGACCTAGAGGACGGTTGCTGATCTTGAGAATCCCGAGAGTGATGGGAATAGCGTCGAGCACCGCGATAGGCATGTCTCCTTGTCCTGTTCCTCCGGGAAGTTCGAACTCGAGGTCTCGCAAGTTGTTGCAAGCCTTTAAGAGTGCGACCGTCCTCTCCGTGAGATCATACTGATCTTGAAGGACATCCTTTGAGGTAACCAGGGATCGTGGGCAGATGACGAGGTGAAGAGACGAGATAGACGCCGCGAGGTGAGGGAAAGCATCGAGATTGCGAAAGAAGATGTCGCGACGGCGCTGCTCGGGAGTGTAGTCTTCTTCTTCTTCGTGCAACCATGATCCTGAGATGACGAGTCGCTTGATTGTGTGGAAGAGGTAAGGGCGGAATAAGGGAATGAAGGTTTTGGAGACGAGACAGAGAGAGAGGAGGTCCTTCTTGTCGAGGGGGCGA
>JGI24890J29729_1000725_pt1 | contig 18564 bp, 14 predicted proteins | sample FreactcultureFD7_FD_29729 | JGI IMG/M metagenome (IMG submission 29729)
GACGGTCACTACTGGCTACTTCCAGCAAATGATAATTACTCCCCCATCCCTGCAGATAACGCAGAGATCCTAGGCAAGGTCACAGCAGTGCTGCGGAGTGTTCGGTAACTCTTAATAATCGGAACCGCCACACAACTCTTTGTATCTATCGCTTATAGCTTCGCTATCCCCCGTTACTTGGATGCGCTTATCTCGGGATATTTCTCCGGAAAGAATTGTGAAGTCTCGTGATCTAAGACCAAATGCTTTAGCGAGTTCCTTAAGGATTGCGGTATTGGCTTTGCCATCTACTGCGGGGGCTTGGACTGCAACTACAAGGCGAGGTGGATCTCCTGCGGTGCCACCAACTTTGTTGATTGATGCGTTGGCGCGGACCCGGATGTTGAAGATTAGGGGTTGGGTCATACGATGAGGTTAATGGTAAAATTAAATCTCTTTGAATTAATTCGTTTCTCCATGTAGAAAAAAATTCGCAACTGCACTTATAACTCCAAATTCGTTCGTGGGATCCAAGAAGACCCATTGCCCGTTTGGATTTATTTCAAGAAATACCAATTCGCCCTCCAGAATCAAGAAATCCATACGCCCCCAGGAGATATTTAAATCTCTAGTGAATTTCCGAATATTCTCTTTTTCTTCATCTGACAGCGTGTAAAAATTCCACTTCTCAGGATTGCTGAACTGTTCTTTGCGCCAATCTAGAGATTCTAAATTTTTCCGATCTCTTGAGAAGGCGAAATACTCTTGACCAACAACTAGGACGGTTATGTCAAAATCTGAAACTATTTTCTCTTGAATATACCAAGGGTAATTGGAATCCAATTCTTCAGGCTTTACTTCAGTCGTAAAAATAGCTTTCCCAGATTCAGTTAGTTGGGAACTCATTGATTTCACGATCCATTTTTTATTTTTATCAAATAACGTTTGAAATTGCTTGCCCCAACCCATCATTTGTTCAGGAGTCTGAAAGTATTTCTTGGCAACGGTTGCCTGTCTTAATTTACCCCAGGAGGATTCTAGGAAAGGTGGGTTACCAATCACCAATTTTCTTGCCAAGAACCAGGAATAGAGATTTTGGGCTGCCATACGTATTTCTTCTTTTACGTACTTATCGTCATTTAATTGATACAAGAATAATTTCCACCAAAGGCATCTTGAAGCCGTTTCATTGGTTATTTCTAGTCCAATTGGATTCTTTATTGACCAAGAATCGGGGCTGAATTGAAACTCATAACTTCCGAAGTCATCTAGATTAAATCTAAAAAATGGTTCTTCTAAGTAATCAACGACAAAGTCAATGGTGCCATCAGCAACTCCAGTTAAAATAAGTAACAATGCAGCCCGATTACTGGAACTTAGCTGTTAATCACTACGGTCATTATCTTGATCGCTATCTGATGGTTGCCCATTGCCGCCATAGGTTTGCGTTCCGTTAAATGTTGGGGTTCCCATGCCAGTCATAAGCGGAGTTAAGCCGGAACTCTTTTGTTTTTTGTGATCGTAAGTCGGTACCACAACATCGAATTTATCTGGTGTTACTGCGATGTCTTCAGGCGTTAGCAATTTGGTCATACCCATCTCCTTCCAAGATTGGTCTGTAAACCGTATCACTCGAAAATGCCAATGTCACGACACGCCAGTTAAATCTTGTTTCCGCTAATTCTTAATCAGCCGGCGCAATGTCACTCCCCTCTGCTATCTTTTGCCTAGGTCAAGAAATCAAGCGTTAAGCCACGGCTAGCTTGATACCAACCGCGCTAACCGCGCACGGTGGTCCCGATGGAAGACCTGCTGGCGATGAAAGACACCGCCAGAAGAGCGGATCTTCTATATGTAGGGTCCATTAAGGGCTGGTTTTTTATGTTTGAAATAGAAAAGCAATATGCGAGTGTTTCGGTTACCGAAGCTCTCCTCAATAGTTTAGAACGAGACAAGCAAGAAGCAGTTGGAATGGCGAGGTACGGCCGGTTTAAAGCTTGGTTGCATTACGCCAATCTGCAGAGATGGCAGAACCAAGGGCTGCACTTTAGGTATCTAAACAACGATGGAAAAGAACATTGGTGCACCTGCGGATTGATTGTTCCGATTGGATCGGAAGCGGATGTTGAGGGGCTCGCAGAATTAGACCTTGATGAGGTTCATGCTGCCTTTGGGCACCGGAACCTGCCTTCACTTCGTGGGTGGACAAATGCCTTCATCTATAACTTCTTATGGGTTGAGGATGTTGGTGCAAAGCACTTCAGTCATGGGGTTTACCACTTCAGCGCATTGTGCCAAGCGTGCTTGGAGCATGTGAAGGATCTTCCGGGGGCAGATGCGGATGCGTTTGTGGTTGCGCATAAGAAGTGCAAGCTAAAGAAGTTAGTCGCTAAAGAAGATTAAGAAACTTCTTTTCTATCTTTAAATAAGTAGTGGTTAAAAGAAACTTCTTTTGTGCGGAAAAGAAGTTATAGCCTGAGGATAAGTTGCTGTGGATAAGTTTGTCCACAGGTTTGGCAATCACGATACTTGATGGGTAATAATTTAGTTACTCAGTAGTTAAACATTAAGGAGAAAAGTAAAGTGGATAAGAAGAAAACTAAAGCACCACGCGATTACATCAGTCCATCAGATTTAACTTTTCTTTGGTCAGAATGCAAGAAATGTTTCTGGCTAAAGTACAACGAAGGTATATCTCGTCCCGGCTTCATGCCCCTGGAAGCGATAGAGCTTTCCAAGTTTTTCTAAAATCAAAGAAATTTCCAAATGTGACCGTCTATTCCAGTGCGGGGGAAATTAGAAATAATTTAGGGAATTGGCCAGTCGAACATGTCGACTCAGGTTTGAAGAGCAAAAGCAATGCAGTTCATGCTTTCAAAGACAGAAAGATGAGCAAAATTGCCGACTCTGGACTGATGATTTGGGATTGCAATAGCGCGGGAACACTTTCAAAGCTCATTGACCTAATTCGACAAGGTAAGAGTTGTTACATGTGGGTCGCACCCGACTCTGACATGTATCAATTCGATAATCCTCAGTCATTAGATAAGTGGATGGCTGCTTATCCAGAAGTGCGTGATGAAGCGCTAAAGAGGCTGAATACCTTCGAGAAGAGGGAACAGAAAAGATATTCTTCTGAATCTCAACCAGATTTGTTTGGATGATAAATGGGCGATCAGTTCCAAATTGATGTTTCAATCGATTTCAGAACCGTTTGCTATTTATTCCCATTTTTTTCCTTACTACGGCGGCCAGATCTACATCCAGTACATCAGCCAGTCGAATTAAATAAATTGCCACGTCAGCAATCTCGAGTTCTATGTCCGATAACTTTTCTGGAGTTAAGGCGCTAAGTTGAGATTCGTCTGTAGTGAGCCATTGAAACTCCGCAACTAACTCTCCGACTTCTCCAGACACTGCCATCGCTAAATTTTTAGGAGTATGGAACTTCTCCCAGTTACGTTCTCTCGCAAATGCTCGAATCTCATCCTTTAAAATGTTTATTTCGGTCATCTCATCTCCTTAACTTGGTATCATTCTCTTAAAGTGTTCGGCAGTTGCTGGATCAACAAAATACACATAACAACCTTTCATTCCACGACTCATTAAGGTTCTATAAGTATTTCGAATGATTTCATCGGCCTTAATATCGGCACTAATTGGATCTATCTTGAATTCTTTCTTGTATCCAGCTAGCGATTTGTCAGTCTTGGCACGTGCAGATGGATCAGTAACCAGCACACCATCTTTGGAAATTAGGTCTCTACCAATGATGACCCCAATGTAGTCAACTTCCAATCCCTGGCAAGTATGAATGCAGCCAACTTCATTTACTGATTTAGGGCTAATAATCCATTCACTTCCATCTGACGTCAGATTCCATGTTGCCTTGTATCCGAATTCACCAATCGTGATGTCAGACAAATTTGGGTTGTTCTTACTTATCCAGTCCCAGCAATAGCCTGCAACAACTCTTGACTTATTATTTAGTTGATTTTTTTCTTTTATTGTCTTATGAAGCTCTGTAGGGCTATCAAATATCTGAAAATCAAACTTATCTCGGGAAAAATAGTGTGCGGTGTCGGCATGAAGTCCAAGAGTTTCATCTAACCAAGCCATGTAATCATCTGACCCACCGCATCGAAACTGCGAGGTAAGCTCTAGACGCTCAATCCGTGCCCCAGCGAGCTCGGCCTGCTCTTCTATCATTAAGATTTCGCCAACATCCGCCCAAGTAACTTTCTGTGCTTCATCAATAAAGAAGACTGAGGTATGTGCCGATTCAATAATCTCTTTTACCTGGTTCTCTCCAAGATTTCTAAACATTCCAGATTTCATTTTCAGTCGATGGGCCTCATCCACAATCAAGGTATCAAAGCTCTCAGCAGAAGTCTCAGTAAATGATCCAGAGCCACTAAAAAGACTCCTAATGTCAGCCTTTCCAAAAATCTTTTTTAGCTTTGCTTCAAAGACTGCGCGCGGTGCCGCATTTGGGGTTACATACCGCGCATTGAGCCTTTGCCCTGTTAGTCGCGCTAAAGCATTAATTGAAATGACTGACTTACCCGTACCAGGTCCACCATTAATAACAATTACCCGCTTTTGCCCAGTCAGTGAGTCATTAGCTGCCTTAACAATCTTTTCCAAAACAGTCTTTTGTTCATCGAGTAACACAAACTCTTCATGACCTTTGAGCATAGAACCTACCGCATCAGCCAATTGTTGCGAAGGTCTAATTACTGCAGAATCAATTCGTTCGAGTAATCCGGTACCAGTTCCTTCCTTGATATTGGCACGGATCATCGACCGCAGTTGTGCACTCTGACCCTTGATAAATACAGGTACCTCGCGCAGTTTTTCTTCGTACCGTGAAGCGCTAACAATAGTTGAATCTTCACAGTTATGCAGATATGCGCAAGCATTAACAGAAACTTTAGTGTCATAGATGTACTCGTTATACATTTTTAAATGACTCAAATAACTCCATGCTTGGTACGAAGGATGAGGTGCGTCCCGTACGCCGCCTCCAACGTAGGCGCGCACGTGCTCTGCCAGATCAGAAAATTCAATGTCTGTCCACTGCTTCAACTCGATAATTACTAATGATTCTTCGCCCAAAGCGTTTTTGCCGGAAAGCATAAAATCAATTCGAAAAGCACGACCATTAACCCGATACTCAATTGCTACTCCCGCATCGCCATGGATTTCCGGTGTATTCATCGCGTGATACATGGCATTCCCAAGCGAGTTTCTCCAAGACGAGTACTCAGCATCTCCGACGCTATGCCCAAGTTTGCGCTTCACTTCATTCTTTACGATGTCTTCAATTGTTGGGGCATCCAACAAGAACTGATCTTTAGTGGCTAGATATGCAAGCACCATATGTCAATTTCCATCTAGAGGGGCCAGCACTAGAAATCAAACCGTTTTGCTTCGCAATAGTTCTGGCCCAAGCTAGTTTGTATTCTAACTTCGTTCTTTTCCCGGAATGTATCTGTGCTACCTCATCGCTAGTCAACTCTAAATGCTGAATCACGAATTCGCGAATGGCCTCATTTGAAGCTTCCCCACCAGATTGTTTTAAAGCCATCACAACGATCAACGTCAAATCGGCATTTTGTGGAATTCCTTTGGATGACATGGCACCAGATTAACTTAGCCGGGGCTTGGAAACCAGAGCAATTGGAAGGAATTGACCCAAATTAAACAGAAGTCTTCTTGGAAACGGTTGTATTCCAAGATCCTAGGACATTTAAACTGTCAGTTAAATGCAAATTATTCATAACTTGAACTGTTTCTCCTATAAAAAAATCAGGCTTGACACTTAAGCCCGAAATCCAAACACTGCCTTCGAATTTAATCGGAATAGACTTTTGAACTAACAATTGCAAGGAAACCTTAGAGGAGTCCGCGTTTGAATGAACTTGCAATATTTCACCCTGAAGGAAAATTGGTTCGGCTGTGACTTCCAGATTCGAAATCTGAAAATCATTACAAATATCTTTAAAGTTGCAAAACCGGCAATTTTCGAGTGATGCTTTTGCAGGGGCGATTTGCTTGGCCAAGTATGCTTCCGCACTCAGTATTGATTCTCTTATTTTCTTAATCATGGCTTGATCTATCGAAATTTCCTTTTCCTGCAATGTAAAATCTCTTATTAACAACCTTGTCACTTTTCGATTACTTAACTCGCTCACCAACATTAGATAAATGTGCATTTGCATAGAAAATGTCTCTGGATCTGTAACGTTACCTGTCTTGTAATCAACAATTTCTAGCCCCGTAGAAGATTCCTTCACTAGATCAGGAATTCCCTTCAATTTTAGTATTTCGCTTTCAAGGTATTTCTCGACCCATGGATAGGAATCGTTTGAAGAACTAATCGGTCTAGAAGAATCTCCTGCTCTCTTCCACACTTCACCCAAACTCAGGGCCTTTTCTACTAAATATTGGGTTGACGTTTTAACCGCAAAATACTTAGGCCAGCGAATCGGTTGAGGTACAACTGTGTTAGGCCATTCTGATTGAATACTTTCAAACTCCTCTTTTTCAACTGCACTCCAAATGTCATTGAAGAGAGACTCTCGATTCTCTGAATTCTGTTTTTCGAAGCCCCCCTTATGCGCTGATGCCAAAACTTTATGAGCGATTTTCCCAAGCGAGGATGGCAAGTTACTCTGATGGCGTTTCTTGTCTGGATCGAGGCTCCAGATGAATCGTTGAGGACAACTTTCAAATATTTCAAGTTCAGACGGTGAGACTTTCATAAATTTCGACAATTACTAACTATTTAGCAAATTCGAAATTACGGAATAGGGGTTTCGAGCCAATTGAAAGAAATCACTCAAATGTGGGTTGGGAATTCCAAACTTAAACTTAACTTCCGCTAAGAATCCCTGACTTATCTGTCCCCCAACACTGTCTCGCTGTGGCCAAAGTGGGTGACCTATCAGAACGGCTTTTTGATTAGAGCGGTTTATAAGTACTGGATATTGATCCTTGATGATTTCCAATTCGATTGGTAGACCCATTCCCGATTCAACTAGTGCCGTGGCTCCGACGATAGATTTTTGAATCCAAATAGAATGATCTAGTTGACGGCCCAGCACAAGTGAAGTCATGTCCAGAGCAAGTCGCCAGTCCAATAATTGGTGACTGGATCTGTTTGTATAAGTTCTAAGACAATCCGGGCAAGAAGTGTCACAACCTAAGTGGTTTTTTGATAGCCATCTCTCTCTCATCTCAGAGTCAATTACCGATAAGACTTTTCTAAAATTTTCTGGCTTTGCAATCTCAATTGAAAATCCTGCACCATTTGCATGTGAGTCAGCTAGATATATTTGACCAGTTCGAGTCTCTGGATTGCTGCCCAATTTCTTTTTGAATCCAACCACAAATTCTTCTGCATCGATTCCCAATGTAATTTTGCAGGCGTTTCTAAATGCTTCTGCGAATGAAAGATACGCTGCGGTTGCACCGGGGACGAAGTGATGATTCGTGGACCCAAGGTAGATTTCACCGTCTAAGTGTGCAAATTCAACTTCAGAGGTTTTTATATCGATAAGAAGAGCATCTGTGGTCCTAATTTCACCAATAGCTATTTCTTTTTCAACGGAATCCCCGGGAATTTCTTGTCGCAAAAATGGAGGAAGGGTCTCAGGTACAACGATTGTTCCATCCTTCGCTTTAACGCATTTGAAGTATTTCCCTCGATTGTCATTTATGGTTACTAATCTCGCTTGTTCAAAAGTTGTGAGAGTTGCGGTGCCAAAGTTGTATGTTCTTGATGGATATACGTCCGCCCCAAGAACCAATCTAGGCGAAGATGCAGGACTTGAGACATCGCTTTCATCGTCATAATCCCTCGGCTTAAAAGTCGTTCTAAAACCTAGAGGCTCGTACATTTCGAATTCCTTCATGGGATCCAGACAAATTGGGCAGGGATGATCACTTTGTGTGTTTAGGTAAACCGCCTCACAGGAATCGCAACGTTTAACCAAAATTGCCTGGCCAAGTGGATCAATAGAAATTGAGTTTGTAGCAGATAATCGATATGCAGCGAATCCGGCCACTGTGTGAATTTGGTGATCACGAGTTATTTCAGCTCCTGGAGCAAACATGCCAACAGCGGCATCAAGCGATCGATCTGCCACTGAGCTTCGGTCTGAGTCCAATGAATTCTTTGGTTTTTGACCATAAAGAGATCTAACTCGCGTAGGGAAACCAAACATAGGTAAAACTCCAAATTGAGCAAGAGCCTCACTAAGCTCCATATCCGGACGATCTGCACTCAAGATGACTGAGTCAATGTCTGCAATCAGTTTAACTGGCAAAGACGTACACCAGGCATCGACGTCACTTTCAAATTCTGTTTGAATCAAAAGTGCTGAAACCACCTTTGACCAATTTCCCCCAAGGAGTATTTGAGTTATCAGCATCCTATATTTACTTGTCCAGTCAGAAACAATTCCAAAACTTCCATGCAAACTTTCGGATGTATGTTTTGGCTGATCAGTTTTTGAAAGTTGAAGAAAAGAGCGCCTTAAAATTTCTCCGTTAACAACTCTTCGCACAACGCTCTCTCTACCCATTTGCAAGAATGGTTCTGGAGGCGTATCGGATGTCATCCGTTCTGGATGATTAAAGTAATACTCGTCATGACTTCTATCTCTACATAAAGTGAGAGCGTAGGAAAGTGGCTGGCTTAGACGCCCCGCACGGCCTACGCGCTGCTGATAATTAAATCTTTGTGGTGGAACGTTCGCCATCATGGTGGCACGGAGCGATCCGATATCTACTCCGACCTCCATTGTTGTGGTAACGCTAAGAATATCGATCCCATGCGTTAACTCTGATTCTCTTGGCGCAGGTTTAAAGGCATCGCCTCGGAACTGGCGTTGGCGACTTCTTTGCAAAGCAAGAGGTTTGGTCTGTCCAGTTAACTCTTCAATTCTAAGGCGTAGAGGTTTCTGCTTTGACAACCATGCAAAATAGTCATCTTCGAGAACAAGTTTTGCCTCAACTTTCTCAAGTAAAAACTGTTGGCAACTTCCTCTAACACAAATTCCGGCGGAATGATGTAAATGCAAGAAAGAACAACGCTTGCAACGCCAGACATATTCACTCGCCGCAATTGCATTCAACGGCAATGCATCACTTAAAATTGAAATATTCCAATCTCGTAGAACGCCAGATCCGTGCAAAGTATCTGAAATCCAAACTTCTAAGTCATTCGCACCGATAGAGATTTCATCATTTAAATCAGAAACGGCCTTTAGATATTTCTTCAAGGAACCTGGAATTTTGGCTGAGACTCTTTCAGATCGAGATCCCTCGTAGCGACCGGCTAAACCTAGTATTCTTATTGAAGAATTTAGGAGCTCCTGAAGTATTTCTTTATCAATTCCATGAATCGACTCGAATTCATGGCCAAAAGAAAGATAGCCAACACCAACGGACTCCATGTCACGCTCTGCGCGCCCATAAATAACTTCGCTTGCAATCTCAGGTCTAAGTGCGCGATTGAAAGTGTCTCTCATAATTCGACGCTGTTCTTCGGGAACTTGTACCCACTCGCCGTTTTTAGGCTGATACGCCTGATACCAAGCAGCACCACCAATATTCTGGAAAGAAGCTTTTGGGCCTGCCGGAGAAACACCTAGGCCAACCAGTTCATTAGTAATGGATGTAACTAAGCCGAACCAAGATTTTCCATTAAAACTATTTTTACTTTTTAGATTCAATAGTTCGGCATCATCATCTGCGTCCGTAGCGCCCTTTGATTTCTGGAACTCGAGTTTAGCTATTCTTTTTTGAATTTCTAGAACCGAGTCTCCCGGTCCAGATTCAATTTTGATCGTTGCCACTTGTCGCAAAAGATCTCGATGGTGATTCAAAGCTACGCCAGCTGCAGTACGTGCAGCATCATCACGTGAATCAGTAAATATGATGGTTTTATAACTTAAAGACTTCTCATCGACAGCCAATGAAAGTGATCTTGAAAGTTGCGATGCGAATACTTGAGTAGCAATTGCTTGACCAGTGGTGTGGGCTCGGATTGGAGTTCTTACGGCTGAATCATTCCAAAATTCATCCATCACGTTGCTCTTTCCGCTGCTGCCACACGCGGGACATGTTTTCGGCAATGACGGAAACGTTTCTCCTGACGATATTGGTACGTTTGCGACCAAAGTAATTCCTGCATTCGGAAATGGATTTGCAGGGAGTTGCATTAGTCCGAGTTGTGGGTTGAACCCTACTTTTTCAAACCTAAATTCTATATTCTGCTTGGAACCATCAACCTCTTTACTATGCGTCCAAGCGGCAACAGCAGTATCGGTGTTTGGCCAATACCACCTATATTGATTCGAGTTTCTTCGAAAAACAGGCTCTTTATTTCCAGAATCAGGAACATTTGGAGATAGAGATCCTAGGAATGCATTTAATTGGTTTGGGGTTTGATCCGAAGGAAGTACAAAACCACCTAGACTAATATCGCCGCAGTCAAAACAATAAAGTAATTCAAGGACTCGTGATCCACAGGAATCACAACTTACTGCTGGTAAGTCAAATAATTTACCAATTCTTCTTTCATCGAATGTGTATTCAGGTGCAATACCGGAGCAAGCCCTATTAGAACAAGCCCACAACCCTCTGGGGGTTCGAACAAAAAGATGAGAACGAATTGGAATCAAATTAGCGCCGACGCCGCTTGACAGTTTTTGAAGGGCATTATCGAGTTTGAAATCAGAATCCTTATCTTCACCAAACATATACTTAGATATTTGCGACAACGGAGTTGAAATTACTTTTCCAGATTCATCAGAACAAGCTTGTGCAATAACCTGCGAAATTTCTTCTGGACTCAAACTATCAGTATCGAAAGTTGAATCTGGTTTCAAATTATGTTGCTCCAGATTTCTTGTCATTCCTCTAGTTATTAGGAATGAATCAGGTTTGGCCCCAAAGAATGATGCTGAAAAATCCTTGCCTCCGTCGAGATCTGACATCGAGGCGCTTGTTGCAATGAAACGAATTTGCGGCGATTGCGGCGAAATGCCAAGACGTTGTAACAGGTTACGAATTACAAGTGCAACTTCTGATCCTTGAGTACCTCTATATAGGTGGAGTTCATCTATAACCAAGTGGAAAATGTTATTTGGATCGGCATTTATCCAATCTCTTGTCTGCTTAAATATGCTCTCTTCTTGCTCACGCATGAGCATGGCATTAAGCATCGAATAGTTGGTTACCAGAATATCTGGTGCCGAGTGCATCATGTCCCATCTAGTGAGCATCTCTGAACCCATCGGATCTGACAGTTGATCTATGGCATCGTCACTTGAATTTGCACTTCTAAATTCTTGAACTTCTCGCGACATATCTTTAAGTTCATTTGCAACTCTTACTATCTTTTCTGCGCCACTACCGAAAGGCATCTCTCCGCTACCCATAGTGATACCCGTATATCGCCCAAACCAAAACTGGAGAGAAGGTTCGTTCTCCGAAATTATTCGGATTGACCTTCTGAGTCGAGTAATTTGATCTTCCACAAGTGCATTTGTTGGGTAAAGAATCAATGTGCGAATTGCTGGAGGTCTTTTTTCTGATTCCCGGAGTGGGGCCCATTTGGGATTGGACTCATCCCACCAGCGTTTAACCTTTGCCTGCTCACTCCACGATTTGGCTTCTAGGGTGAGGCGCAAAAGAATCGGAAGCAGAAACGATTCCGTTTTTCCTGATCCTGTTCCAGATGTGACGACAATATTCTTTTCTTTTGAATTGGCAGAGAAAAGAGTCCTCATCGCTTGAGCTTGATGATCTCTAATATAGATTTCACCGTTGCTCGTAGCGTATTTCCCGAACAAAGCCCGCCCAACTAACTCGACGGTAATGCTATCGATTCCCAATTCTTCACCCAAGGCCTTTAAAGAATGCTCGGCATCGTATGGCATGACTGGTTCAAGAAATATCTCGGTTGCAATTCTGCTATTCGAGAGAAGTAAATTCCTTCTTTCTTGCATAAGTTCGGGAAACTTCAACCAATACTGAGTATCAAAATACTTTAAATAAGCGTTTATCAACTGTTCTTTCAAAACTGTTGGAGTCAAATTATCCATAAATTGCTCCTCCTAATTTTGCTGCGAAAAGTCTCGATGTCCTCGAATCAATGTTATTGTAAACAAGCAATTTTCCGGTTGAATCACGTTCTGGCAATTTGCCTGAAGCTAAAACAGCGGCTCTCCCGTAAAGTCCCGGAAACGTTGCGCCTAATGGGACAATCAACTTATTGTTTGCATAATCATAAGCAAAGAGCGCTCTTCCTAATATTGCTGACTGGAAATGCTTTGCCATTTCTGCTGAAACAAAACTTGCAGAATTGCTCTTCAAATCATTGGCAGTTCTGACTACATAGCGATCCCGATATTCCCCACGAATTCTGTATCCACCCACCTGGTCAATATTTAACGATTCCACCCAAGAATTTGATGCCGGTTCAAACTGCGATAGCGATTCAAACCCAGGGACTGCTCTTTTAGGGAGGGACTCTGCTAACTCAGTAATTGGAGGAAGGATGCTTAGCATCTCGAGAACAGGTTCTCTTAAATAAGGAATATTCATCTTTTTAGAAATGGCATCGATTTCAGATTCCTTTGCCCCAACGATTCGAGGCAGCGTGAGGGTGTCTACATCTTCAAAACCAAATAACTTTCCCTCGGTGAGGGAACTTTGGATCGACTCCACTAAAGTTTTAGAGGCGAATCCTGTAATCACCACATAGGAACCACAAGATACAAAACTTGTTGGGGTCACTTCCCAACTCCGGATTTGAAAGAATTCGTCTAATCGGCAATCAATGAGCGCAAGCTGATCTAGTTCCAAGGCAAATTGATACTTGAACAATGCACCAGAATCTATAGCGCTCGCAAGCATTTCTAATGCCAATCCAGATCCACCACCAACATGCATCAATCCATCCAATACTTCGATGTGCTTTGTTCTTCTATTTTCCACCGGAGGCATGGCTGAAAGCGAAACTCTTGGTGTCTGAACGACAACTGCATCTGCGGAAATTGCAACCTTTTTTGCTGCCTTTTCCTTTTTCAACTTATTTCGTTCGGCGACCCATGCATTTGCTGCAAATTTCTTGTTCAATCCACAATATTTACAAGTTCCTTGAATATTCCCTGAATCGCTTTTCTCGAAGCCTTGACGTGATTTTGATGGAACCGTGGGAGGAATTACAAAATTATGCCGGACGGTTCCGAAACAACTAGCAGCCGTCACGCTTTGTAATGTGATTTGCTCAAATTGCCGACTGGTCATATTTCCGCTTGGCTGACTTATCCACCAAATTTTTTCGTCAGGAGGAACTTCTTCTGCATATATTTTTACATTTGCAGCTTTTTTAGTGATTGAACCATCGACAAAACTAAAAGTTGAATCTTGCAATGGAATAGTTTGCACAACTCCTAATACAGTATTTGTAAAATCATGCACTAATCTTTCAGAAGATTTCCAGCTTGCTTCATCGATAGAATCGGAAGATCGTAATCTAAGCGTTTTCTCCGTGACTGGCTTGTTCTCAGAATCCATAAAAAGTTTTACCGCAAAATTGTTATTGGAAAGTGTTGACGCATCAATTTTCCATACTGCCGTTGCTTCATAGAATTCATGTTCCAGAACCACCGTCTCGAATTCATCCTCTGAACAGATTTGCATAGAAATCTTTTCCGCACCCAATACGGATCCACGGATTTCAAAGTCAACATCTGAATGCCATTTTGGTGGTCTTCCCGGTAATTGAAATCCTCCGGAGAAATTTAGAGTTCCAGCGAATATTGGTTTCAAGCCTTCTAATGATCCGTCGGGCGGGAGTTGCGAATTATCCGGTGGCATCACCAGTTCCACGTTTTTGGCTATTAACCATCCATCTGGAATTCCTGCAATATCTTTGGGACCAAGCATTGCCCAGCCCGGCCGTGCACACTTACTTAGAACTTCTGAAACTTTGGAAGCCAGCTCGCCATTATTTTGTAGTACCAAAAGAGTTCTTACTCCAATTTCAGTTCTTTCAACCTCTTGATACCTACGCGACAACTCGTCATGCCTAAAAACAACTAGGCGCTTGGGAAAACGTTCGATATTGAAATTTCGCCCAATATCGATTGTTAGTAATCCTTCAAGCAAATCTATTGAACCTACTGGAGAGAATGATGTGTCAGGCCGCCACCAACCTGATTGATCCATGAGAACTTGAACTTTCGCATCGCCTTCACCATCACGTCTCTTTATTCCGATGAGGTGCCCTTCTTCACTGGAAATCGGAGCGCTAAACGAGAAATTGAAATTCATTGAAGCACTTGGGAATGATGTTTCAAATGCCTCGAGTCGAACTTGAAAATCTTGCTTCGAAATCTGATCTTCTTCGAGGTGCCCGCTTGAAACTGAACCATCCCACAGTTCAAGTTCTCTACAGGCGATACTTGCTATGCGAGTTTTTGCATCGTCTTTTTCCCAAAGTTTCTTCAGGGGCTTGCTTGGATTTCTATAGGAACTGAAATAAGAATCTTCTCGCTTCATCCATGCATCAATAATATTTTGCATATCTCGTTCGACCAGACTGGTAAATGGAGAGAAATTATTCTCTCGAAAAAGTTTAGGAAATTTTTTGCGATCAACTGAACGCACTAAAGCTTGTGAAAGGGCTAAGCCCACATATTTATGAGCAGAAATTGAGTAGGCAGTTCCAATGCCTCTCTTGCTACTCAAATATTTATCAAGCCATAAATTTAGGGCGGACCAAAAGATGCTTGCTACTTTTCGATAGCTTTCTTCAACTATTTTCTTGTCAGCAAGACCTAGATTTCCCTGAAGTCTTGGATAGTAAGCATTCGTGGAGTAGCCACCCTCGCTGCCCATATCGGAAGCGGAGATCGTAAATGCGAGAAGCAGCGGGATATGCGGATAGTTTGGAACTGTTTGCGATGCCTCAGCCGCCTCTTTAGATTTGCGATACCAAATTCCTAGCGAGTCTTTCATGCTGTCAAAGAGTGTTGGCAAATCTGAATGATGAAGTTTTGAATTCACGGATTCAAAAATCGCATCTTCTAATGTCGCAGGATCAATGCCTAGATCGCTCGCCACCTGTGACTGAATCTCCTCAGTAATTTCCAGGTAGACCGGACGATTAGCCATTTCCGTCGTGAAAAGCGCCCTACACAGGGCCTCGTTTAGCGCCTCGTAAGTCACTATCTGGTCAGTCCCGCTTGAGTTGACGGGAGATCCTGAATTCATAACTTTAGGCTAATGGGTGCGACTGACATTAAAAATACTCAATGCCAAGTTTTGTCAGTGGGACCAGATAAGCTTCCGCTATGACCTTCAAATTTGTCGACCTTTTCGCCGGAATCGGTGGATTCCATGGCGCCCTAGGTGCTCTAGGCGGAGAGTGTGTTTACGCCTCCGAAATTGATAAGGCAGCAGCCAGAATCTATTTGAGAAATTGGGGGATTGAACCTGAAGGCGACATAACACTTGCTGCAAACGACACCACGATGGAGGTGCCAGATCATGATGTTTTGGTTGGCGGCTTCCCATGTCAACCATTTAGCAAGTCAGGCAAGCAAAAGGGTATGGAAGAAGCGCGTGGAACTTTGTTTTGGAACATTGCAAAAATTATTGAAATCAGAAAACCAAAAATTGTCATACTTGAAAATGTTAGAAATATTGCTGGTCCAAGGCACGCTCATGAATGGGAAGTGATTATTCAAACCCTTCGTGAATTAGGTTACCGAGTGAGTTCCAAACCATTTGTTGTATCCCCGCATCGAATTCATCCTTCATTCGGTGGGCGGCCACAGGTTCGTGAACGAGTTTTTATCGCTGCAACTAGATTAAACAGAGTTACAGGACAACTTCACGAAGAACCTCAACTACCCTCTAAGGAACAATTCGAGGCAAACTGGGATTCAAAAAAGTGGAAACTAGCTCAAGATCTTCCGTTAGACACGTTAACTGCAAAAGAAAAGAATGGATTGAAACTCTCTGATGCAGAAATTGAATGGATTGATGCATGGAATGAATTTCTCCAAATCTTCCGTGCGAATAACGATGGCAAAAACCCTCCAGGCTTCCCTATCTGGGTGGATGAATGGACTCATACAAAGAATTTGAAAATTCCCCGCGGAACTCCTAAGTGGAAAGAAAACTTCTTGCGGAAAAACTCTGAACTCTATACTGCGAATAAGAAAGTTTTAGATGCCTGGCTAAAGAAATATGACAATCTAGCTCACTTTCCGCCAAGCCGACGAAAATTTGAATGGCAAGCTCAAGATGCGAAGACTATTGCAGATACCATTTTACATTTTCGTCCTTCGGGGATTAGAGCAAAGAAAGCCACTTACGTACCAGCGCTAGTCGCAATTACTCAAACTTCTATTATCGGAAAACATAAGAGGAGAATTTCGGTAAGAGAAGCAGCGAGATTGCAAGGATTTCCCGATTGGTTTGACTTCTTAGACCAAAGAGAGGGAATGTCCTACAAGCAACTTGGAAATGCTGTAAATATTGGGGCTATCTACAATGTGATTAAGTCCTTAGTCATCCGAGATATTGACTTACTTGCAAAGTATCCGGATTTAACAAAAGCAATCTTGAGTGCACCAAATTCTCCAGATGATCAATTAATTGAGTTCAAATCTCATTCTTACAAAGAGAAAACTGATATGGCGACCACATTCCAACCAAGAATTGTTAACTTAGAAGCTTGATTTAAACTCCAAGATTATTCAAAAGTTTACTCAGGGTTTCTTTATCAATATTGCCACTCTCGAATTGCTGCTTAAGATACTGAACTGTGGCTGCATTCTTTTTCATATCAGCCATGATCGGACCAAGATTTGGATAAGTGCCTGAAGTTAAAATCGAAGTGACAACATCCAATTGCCATACTTGATTAGCGGAACCAGGATTTTCTGGGGCGTGAAAAGGTATGACGCAGCCTGGATTATCAACGGCAAACTGCCTTGTTAAAGTAGCTTTAATTGTCACTGCTTCATCATTTTGTTCAATTCGACTTGCGTAACCAAGAGCAGTTGTCGGGTCAAAATAGGTAATCCCTGGTAAGTACGGAGCGATAAACACGGTGGGTGTTTCATACGACGGAGAATTACTCTTTAAACTGCTGGAGGAAGACATTTTATTCTTGAGCCTAATCTCTCCTGCTGGTTTAGCTTGCGCCGAACTCTTCAGCGACCAAAGGCCTTGAAGGTTATTTCCGTATTGAAGTAGATCAAAACCTTTTTCAGAATGTCCACCTGGAACAGTTTGAATTCCAGTTACGCAGCAAGCTATTGCCATGATCCACTCATATGCGCCTCCAAAACCCATGCGAGCACCAGGATCAGAAGGATTTAGTTGAGTTAGCACACCTCGCATAGCAGTCTCTACTTCACTGCCCAGTTCAGGTTTTTGTTCAAAACGCGCTTTCAAAATTGAAAATGGGTGATTTGATGAAAGCACTAACCCCTTTTCTAACTCTTGCTCCATGAAGTAAGTATGAGCAAAATTGCGCACAATTGCAGCTCAGGCAGACCTCTAAAGCTAGTAAAAAGCAAGGCGAAACGCTGAAAACGTCACTTTATTGAACTGTTCATGATCAATGGCAAAATTTATGACGGGTCAATGGTTAATTTTGCCAAGGACTTAAAGGATGCTTCTTGCTTCAAAAAATTCACAAAGTCCAAATTGAAAAGTGCATCACTGCACCTTTTCATTCGGATGAGATCTATAGCTTCTTCGGCTGAATAATCAAGGTGTCGAATCATAAATAATCCGACACATAGCGAACTTCGATTAATTCCTGCCTGACACCGCACGCCAATTTTTTTTGCGTTCACATATTCGCCAGCAATCCAATCGGCAATCTCACGAAGGGTCTGTATTTCTTCGTGATTGATTGGACCGTCTCCGAACCCATATCGAAGCTCTTTGATTCCCCACAGCCGCTTAGCGAATTCCTCAAATCTCAGTTCAAACCCATCCCTCCTTCTTTTAGAGGGCGGACCAAGCTCACGTGGCATGGGCCCTGTGGATAAAGAGCTGTGGACAACTCCGACTCATGGGACTTTGTCAGTGGGGGGTAATAGGTTTCTCATACCAAAAGTTAAGGAAAATAAATGGCGATTCGAACAGTAGATGATTACACAGTACGTCCAGCAGAACCATATAAGAAATACATCACGCCTTCGTCTTTATATAAAGGCAATTGCGCAAGATGCACCTGGATGTCTTATTGGCACAACTTCCAGCTACCAGTGAATATGGCGCTTCAACAGCACCAGTCACGTCTTCAGGAAAAATCATATGATGGAGTAGAAACCCAAAAGATCTCTCCAGAACTGCCACAAGGCTGGACAACTCTTTATAAGGGAAAGTTTGCAAGCAAACCAATCTCAATAAATGGTGTTGAGACCCGATGGAAGTTATATGGCGAACTTGATTTTCTCTCTGAAAATAAAGATGGGACCTATTCAATTATCGATGGCAAAGTATCGATGAAGCATGATGAAGCTGAGTTGATCG
>JGI24890J29729_1000726_pt1 | contig 18531 bp, 19 predicted proteins | sample FreactcultureFD7_FD_29729 | JGI IMG/M metagenome (IMG submission 29729)
GGCCGCTTTCGCACTCGTTCTCTCGCACTCGACTCTCACATTCACTGTGAACGATACTTGACGTACATCTGCTTTGGAATACAAGCGAACGGGATCAACGAAAGTTGTTACAGGCCGAAATCTTTTTGATGTGACTGAGAGCTCTTGTGTGCGGCCTGTTTTCCCTTCATCTGCCGCTGTGAGCTGACATCTGGACCACATCACTATCTACAATGGAACGCGCTCATTGTCAATGAACAAGGTGAACAAGAGGAGTAAAGTAGCTCTTTGCACGCTCGACGAGTCGGATCAATTGTTTGCTCCGCACTTCTTCCTCTCTCAATCAGCCCCTTCTGTATATCCAGATCTCGAGCTCATTGTAGGATCAGACCTTAGCGACAAGGCTATCTGAGTGAGCGCTGAAGCGAGCGAGCACCTCCGTACCAAGTAATCGCTTCTAGCTCACTGTCGCTTGACTGATCGTCTCATCGACCTTGTGATTTGGTATTTGAGTCGAATTGGTGCATCTGTGTCCACCGGCCTGGCATTGAGGATGTCATTCTCTCGAATGTTTCTATACCCGAGAAACGGACTCGTCTGCTATGGTCAGTCTCGCAGTTCCCTCCCTCGATTTCAATCTGTCACGGGTGCACCAATTCTTTCGACCTGTCGGTCAGAATCACACGATGAATGGGTGGATCGATAGGTCTCGTAAGCATCGATTTCACTGCGAAAATTTGTATCCTCTGCAGACTCGGATACAACAGTATCTTGTAGGTATGTGGCGGCAGTAGAGAGTCCGAGTGATCCCAAGAGTAGCATCGGAACGAGACCTTTGCATCGCGTGAGCTCTACTTTTCGACCTTTCTTCTCCATTTAGCTCTTCCTGGGAATGTCTATCTTGTAAGTGGCTCAACTGAAATCATATTCCTGTAGCCTTGTAGCAATCTATCGACTCTGACTGAGAGACTGAGTTGTCCGAGTTGCCCGCGCTCAATTCGAAATGACGTCTCCAAACTCAACTCTTCCTAGCTTGTACTCTCCGAGTCGTTCTCACGCTCATCCTGCTCCTCTTTCTCCTCCTACCTGTAGTCCTACTATCAGGTCTTTGAGTCGAATTAAGTTCATCTCTACACGACCAGTCTAGCACTCGGTACGTCTCTTTCCCTCGTGTAGTTCTGTACCCGAGCAAAACTTACTCTACTCTCCTCGATCTTACAGACTTGCTCTTCGACCTTCAGTAGTAGCCTCTCGCTACATATAGCTCTTGAGCATCCCGAGGTCAGTTTCGCTTCCCTAGACTGTGGCTCTTCAGCTCCTAGCTCACCTCTCCTTTCGCAACAGCTTTCCTTGCTTCCGAGCAATCGCGAAATCGCTGTGCGATCTTCGCTCATCCTTCTTCAAGGTGAGCTGAGGAGCTGCCCCTTGCTCGACTCGCTGGGAACAATTGCTGACTAGTGATTCTATCCTTCTTCAAGATCATTTCGATCCTTCCCTCCCACCTTCCCCAGTCTCTCACCTCTTCTCTTCAGCTTCTTTTACTCTTCTCTTCGTCTGCTCTTAATTCTGCTTTCTCAAAATCGAAACTAAAAAACAGCTATCCTACCTGTACAACTTGTCTATCCGTCTATAACTTACTCTTTGTTCGTCCCTTCCTCTTTGATCTTTCTCTAGCTTTCAGTAATCAATCAACATTGAGAGGAGGAAACGGAATGCTAGAGACGCTACAGGTGAAGTCTCTTTTAACCCTAACCCTAACCCTTCTCAGTTGTGATCCTTTTTTCCTTTTGCGAAGTCTTCTCTTTTCTTCACTCTTGCTATATCAGATATTCTCAAAACAAATCGGGATCAATCAATTACTCTCTAAGCCTGTGTACCTCCTTAGAGAGATATTCTTACATGTTCTCTCGTTCTTTAACGTATTTCGATTTCGAAGAGAACCTCGGTACTATGTGAATCTCGGTCTATCGAGCTCTTTCTATGGACCTTTGAGTAGGGCTCAAGGTGGATCACAGAGGCAGCTGTTCTTACAATGTCTGGCAACCGCAGGCTCGCAACGTCGATTGAAGCGTTTACTCGCAGACGGCATCCGAGGAAATGGCTTTTTGCAATCAAAGTTTCGGGACACGCCGCTTTAGTCGGCCCTTACCCAACCTCATCGTCAAGGAGACGTATTCGAAAACGCCCGTGTACTAGACAGCATCTATCGGGTGGCTACTGTGTCTCCTCGTGGTCTTGTGTTCGATTATACCCATCATGCTCGTATGTTCTGCCCAAAACTCGGGTTTGCTTTAAGCTTTGAAAGGCTCTGGAAAACGGATCTTTTGCTTTGGGCCCGTCGCCTACCGAATGCCTGACCAGCTTATCAAGTCCCTTCGAGTCTGACGATGACAGGGGTAGACTCACGGACTTTCCGCGGAGTATTTGGGGTCGGCAAAATTTGTGGGAATTTGCCTTTCTTCTTTCTACTCGTCACTCCCTCGATGTCTGATGTAAGTAGGTCAAGGCGTTTTAGAGTAGCCGATATTGATCAATATCAGCTATATACAGCAACCTCGTCGTCGAGATCAATTCAGAGCCGGTGCACGTCGTTTCGGACAAGGAGCGCTCACCTGGCTCGATAGATCATATGATCGCATGTACCCGGTAAGCTTCTTGGAGGGCGTATCAATTGATGCCGAGGGTGTACTGAGATTTTCGGAGAACAGCCTGGTCAACTGACGCAAGCTCCATCTGGTCGCTGGATTGATGTGAGTATTTCGATGCCTTATACTGCTTGTACATGTTTGTTGACGAGCAGGCTCTGTGAAGCGTCGTAATGAACCCACCGTACGGCCTGGTCAACCTGTACAGGCCGCTGCTCCGCCTGCTTACGACCACCAAGAAACTGGAGTCATGGTAAATTCTCCGCTTCATCACGATCATGTCGGGATCGCTGCTGTTCTGCTGACATCTGTTGAGCCCGCTGTAGACCGAATCTGACGAACAGCAATTCAACCGACTTCTGAGCCAGTATCACGGAGTTGCAGCGCGCCACCGAGAACTCCAACGACAAGAGGGTCTGCTCGCCGATGGGGACCACAGGCTTACCGCTCTCAACGCCGAGTTCGATCAGCTCGAAGGCCATGCTTCGGATCTCAAAGCTCAAATGCAAAGACTTGATCCTGAAAGGTACTCGCAGAGTTTCCCCTCGCGTTAGCGCTTGATAGATGTTGAGTTTGGACTATACCTTCCTTCCTTTTAGTAATCAGTGCCTCCTACACGCAATGAGAAATGGCTTAGCTTCACCCGAGTGTCCTCGAGAGAGTCAGCTCAGAATCAACTCCACGAATCAGTCGAGCCGACGGAATTCGAAACCATCATGACAGTGTGCGCGACACTAAATCTCTTTCCCCAGTCGTCAATGAGCTGTCCCCTATCTGAGTATGCAGCACGTCTCTTTGGCTCAAGTTGGAGCACTCTCGCTGGCGCAACTTGAAGCACAGCAGAGAGAGAGATTCGACGTTCGATCGATTTCTATGAAAAGAAACTGAGGACGCATCGAATCAGTCGTTCTGCGCGAGTAGAGTTGGCCGAATCTAACGAAGTATTGAAAGTGGTGGAGGCTATGATCGAGGAGAAGAAGCGTTGAGGTGGAAGGAGGCGGGAAGAGGCATTGAAAAGAAAATTGCGAAGGAACAGGTCGTGTTTGCCGATTTGTCTAGCGCGAGGATTGAGAGCCGCCGTGGATGTCGTTGAGTAGTCTCTGAGTCATCTGTCGCCTTGTGCGCTCGACTGATGCGAGACCATTGCGAAGAGTCCCTCGAATTTCGCAATATTTCGTTGATTTCGACTCGTGGCCGTGCTACGTTCTCCACACCTAGCCTGAAATCTGCCGATTCGTCCCTATCACTCGGCTACTTCCTCCCATCGACGTCGTCTCTCGTTGATTCCCTCTTCCCCCTTTCCCCACCTCTTTCATCTCCTTCCCCTTCCTCCTCTTCCCAGCAACCATGGAGACCTCTTCCGAAACCCTCAATACTTACTCCTGCCGGTGGAGGTTCTGCGCATCTACCTTTCCATCTTCCGAAGCTGTAAGCCCCCTGCCTCATTTGAATCTTGTTTGTTCCTCCCGTTTTCTCACGAGCGAGCGAGCTGATAGTGTTACGGCGAGGTGAGTAGCTGAGAGAACATCTGGTCAAACATGTAGAGGAGGCGGAACCGAGTAGTGAAGCAAAGTGAGGAATGAGATCGAGGAGAGAAGGGAAGGAGAAGTGAGTCCCTCAGTTGTTTTGTTTCTTTGATCGAGGGTGACTTGACGTTGTTATTCGACAGGGGTGCGGACTAACGAAGGACGAAATCAAGAGGGCAAGGTTCAATCTCTCTCGAATACTTTTCGCAAATTCAACAAATTCAACAAACGAGCTATCTATCTTTATCGTTACAACATCGATATACTCCCTGTACCCTACCTTTCTATAACGAACATCCCGACTCTCGTTCTCTAGCGCTCATGCTCCTCCTCCCTATACTCCTCACCTTCTCACAAGTTCATTCGCTCATTAAACGTTTCTCCAATTCCTCCCTGACCCACTTCGCATCCGCTTTCCCTTTACTCCTCTTCATGACCTCCCCAACTAATCTCATGACAACTTTCTTGTTCCCTCCCTTGATCTTTCCAACTTCTTCAGGATGAGAATCGATGACTTCTTGTAACAACGCTGAGAAGGAGGAGGAGGAAGGTGGCGGAGGGGTCGAGTCGAGGAGGGAAGAGAGGGAGGATGAGAAGGAGGAAGTAGAAGACGAGGAGAGGAATGAACGAAGGAATGATTTGGCATTCGTACCTAAATTAGGAAATTATCATTTATGATCAGTTTTCGTACTCGCTCGAGAGTGACGCAGAAGAGAAAGAAAGAAAGACTCACCAGTCAATCTCCCTTGTGTAACAGTATCGATCAATTGTCCCAATTCCTCTGGTTCAATCGGGTTGTTCAACAAAGTTTTCTCAACTTTGGTCAATCCTCCCAACAACTCATGAATGACCCTATCACTCCCTCCATCTCCTTATTCAGCATCATATCACGAGGTAATACAGTAAGGGATCTAGAGAGAGAGAGAGGAACTAACCAATTCGCGCAAATCCTCGCCTCCCTCCCCTTTGCGACTCTCTCGAAATAACTCACTCCAATACTCGCACTTCCCTCTCCCTCTCCCTCTTGCTCACTCTCACCACTACGAGACGATTCCTCAATCCCTTCCCCCAAAGCAACCAAGATCCCAGCGTCCCTTTCACTAATCCCATATTCCCTCTGTAATCTCTCAAACGCAACTTCAGGTAATTCAGGCATTCCATCTCTCAATTCCTCCAATTGTTCCTAAAAATAAACCCTTTCAATCAGCCGATCAGTACCGCGATTAAGGAGGAAAGAGATAGACGTGTACATACAGGAGTGATTAAAATTGAACCTAATTCGGGATCTGGGAAATAACGATAATCTGGTGCGTCCTCTTTCGATCTCAAACTGAACGTCTCACCGGACAAGGCGTCGTATCCTCTCGTTTCTTGTACTACTTCTCGACCTTCTCGAAGTAAGGAGATTTGTCGTTGAATTTCAGAATCTACCACTCGAGAGGTCAGCAAGAGAGATGGGAGAGTAGAGAGGAGAATGTTTTACCGATTGCGGAAGAGATGAATCTGATCCCGTTGAGATTCTTGACTTCACACCTTGTTCCAGGGGTTGATGAATCTTCAGGTCGAACAGAAACGTTTACGTCTACTCTCAGTTCTCCCTACGCACTCGAAACCCAACCTGATCAGTTTCACACGGCGAGGGGGGAGGGAGAGCCTGGGTAGAAGTTAGGGGGGGGTACTTTATCCATATTTGCGTTTGAAGTTCCAACGTGTCTCAAGATGGCTTGAATAGTTCGAACGAACGATGCTGCTTCTTCAGCTGATCTACCCAATGTTTCGTACCCACTAGCAAATCAATACGGCGAAGAGTTCTGATAAGGGAGTAAGTTAGACGAGGGACGCACGATAAGTCGGGAAGGGTGACTATTTCGATTAATGCTGCTCCTGATCGATTTAGGTCGACTAAAGTACCGGATGAGTCGGGATCATGGAATGATTTAGCCGTGTCCTAAAAATGCGACGAAACCGGGATGGGGAGGGATAAAAAGAGAAGAAATGAGAAGCGAAAAGGAGAGGGGGAGAGGTGAGAATCAGCTCCGAGGGGCTCCCTCTGATGGGACAGTGAGAATATAGACGCAACTTGTTCTAATTGAACTTGTTCCAATCTAACCTCGAACCACCCTGACCCTCCTTTCTTCCTAACCCTGATCATTCCACCCTTTGCCAATGCAGCTATACCCTCTCACTCATCTCAATCAGCCTATACACTCACTCCTATAAGAGAGAGAGAGGAAATGTACCGTATTTCTGAGTGATTTGATACCCACTCGGTTGATCAGGATACCAATAATGTTTCCTATCGAACGTACTCTTTTCGTTTACTTTACTTCCGAATGCCAAACATGCCAATAAAGCTAATCTGACCGCTTGAGGTTGAAGGACCTAGACCTCCAAAAGGGGTTTAGTTGAGAGAAGGAGAGGGAGAGAGAAAGGAGAGAGAACGAACGGGGAGTGAACCTGGAAAAGAAGCGTCTAATAATGCAACGTGAGAGTTGGGTGGTGCGTCGTATTGAGCTAGTGCTTCTATTGGGAATTACACACTCGAGAATGAGTGAGAAGGGAAGGAGAGAAAGGAAGAGGGAAGAGAGGGCGTACTTGAGAATAGTTTGAGGTTATTTTTCAATTGTACGTGTAGTTCTACTCCTATTGTTGGGATCCAACCTGGATAGAGGTGTTTTGAGGGTGTGAGAGAGCGATGGGATGTTGAACGAGATGTAACTACAAGAGTTGATGAGAACGAACGAGACAAGGTGATCAGTCGAGTGGGTAGTAGTGTGAGTGCTCTCGGAGGTAATCGATTGATCATTGAATCATATAGAAGAGTGGTCGAGTGTAGAGCGAAGAATGCGAAAGTTGTTAATGGATTTCTTTACCAGCTTCCATACACTTTAGTTCCAGTCATTCGATTAATCAGGAGCATCTCTACTGCTCTGTCCAACATGGCCTACAAGTTACCCTCACTCTACGCCTTCTCCCTTCCCCCCGATCTCCTCCCTTCCCTCCAACCTCGCAAACTCGTCATTCCCACTTCCCACCCTCTACACCCTTCGAACCAATCCCTCCCATCTACTTCAGTACCTTCCCAAGACGCACAGAAGAAATCAGATGGAGCTTATGTCTGTACTTTGACCGGGGCTAGTTTTAGTGACCTCATAGGGTTGAAGCATCATTACAAGTCGGATTGGTACAAATACAACGTCAAGTTGAAGTTACAAGGTAAAAAGACTCCGGTAGGCGAAGATGAATTCAATAATTTGGTAGAAAGTACGTTCGCTCTCTTTCCTTTTTTTTCACTCTCTTTTTTCGAAAACTCACTTTTTGCTCACCTGGTTTTTCTCTACCTGTTCCCGCTCTCTCGAGAATAGACTTGTCAGATTCCATTTCAGGTTCAGAATCCGCCTCGAACCTCTCAGATCTCGAAGAAGAACTCTCAGCCTCGAATTCGGACGGAGGAGGAGGAGGAGGAGGAGCTGTCTCTCGATTACTCTCTAAACAATCCCTCTCCCACCCCTCCCCCGCATCAGACGACGAACTCGACCCACTCTCGACCGGACCTCGTACCGCTCTCTTATGGTATGAAGCACCGAACCAATCCCCAGATACTCAATTCGGAATTTATCGTACGATCCTACCCCTCGCAGGAGGGAAACTACGAAAACGACAATCTGATGATTCACCCGAGATCCTCGATGAGCTTAAACAATTACAACTTACTACTTCGGGAGAAGGAGAGGACGAAGTGAAGGAGAGGAAATGGACTTTGTTGATGTTTGGAGGTGGACATTTCGCGGGAATGGTAGTCAGTTTGAGACCTAGGTTGGTTAGTAAAGGGAAAGGGAAAGAAAAGGATAAAGAATTGGTCATTTTACAGAAAAAGACTTTTCATCGTTATACTAGTAAGCTTCCCCTCACACTTCGCTTTTACTACTGTTGGATTTGTGAGAGCTGACAGGAACATCGATTTCCCGAATGTAGCGAGGAGAAAACAGGGAGGTAGTCAAAGTGCGAATGATAATGCGAATGGGAAAGCTAAATCTGCCGGAGCACAGATTCGTCGACACAACGAAGCTGCCTTGACCGATGTAAGTCTACCTTTTCTCTCCCCTTTCCCTTCTCTTTACTGATGAGGAGTCTTTGTAGGAAGTGAGAGAGTTATTGGATAGTTGGAGAACAGAGATTGATGAATCAGAATTGATCTTTTTGAGGTGTAGTAAAACTTATTACAAAACTTTCATGGGTTACGACGATGCCGTACTCACTAGAGGTAACTATTCTCTTGTCTTTTGAGGGGATGAGGATTTGAGCTGATGTGCTGAGTGATGATGTAGGGGATCCAAGGATTAGAGGGTTCACTTTTCCCACTCGTCGACCTGTAAGCACTTTACTCTCCTCTCCCTTACTCTTTCTCTTCTCATCACCGCATTCTGATCCTCGATTTGCTGTTTTTGATAGACGATCGCCGAATTAGTTCGATCCTTCCTAGAATTAACCAAAGTTAAAACCTCTCACCTCACTGCCGACGCACTCGCTCAACTAGACGCAGCCTACCTCGCTTCTATTACTCCCGTCTCTCAACCCTCGACTTCTACTACCCCTCAACCAGTCGTTTCAAAACCGAAAGTGGTCAAATTGACGAAATTACAAGAATTGGAGAGGGATCGATGGGAACGATTGGTCGAGATGGTTAGGAAGGGGAAAGTTGAAGCGGTTTCAAACTTTTTGGACAAGTATGGACCGGAATTGGAGAGTGTTGAAGAAGGAGTTTGGGGCAGTTTACCTAGTTGGATGGAGGAGAGGAAAGAAGGGAGGTTGACATTGTTACATGTTGCGAGTTCGAGTGATCAGGTCGAGATGGTTAGGTGGTTGTTGGAAATCAAGAAGGCGGATCCGACTTTACAGGAGGGAGGAGAGGAGGGACAGCAAACTCCTTATGAAATGGCGAGGTCGAAACAAACTAGGAACGTGTTTAGGTTCTTGACGATGCAACATCCTGATTGGTGGGATTGGATGGGGAGTGGAGTAGGAGGGGCGAGGGTACCTAGTGGGTTGGATGAAACTAAGGAGAAGGAAAAGGAGGCGAAGGAGGAAGCGAAACGAGAAGTACTTCGAACGAAACAGAGGGAGAGGGAAGCGGTCGAGGCGGAAGAGTACAGAGTGAAAGAAGAGGAGAGGAAAGTGAAGGAAGAGGAGGAGAGGAAGAGGGAGGAAGAGAGGTTGATGAGTATCCCTACGAAAGGTCCGAAGAGGTTGGGAGGAGGTCCTCCAATGGTTATACAGCAGAGGCAACAAGGGAACTTGACTGAGGAACAGAAGATGAGGATACAGAGGGAGGAGAGGGCGAGAGCTGCCGAAGCTAGGTTGAAGAGATTGGGTTAATGAAAACGCGGTGGGGTTTTGTACATAGTAAGCAATTCATATACACTCCAAATCTCGCATACCCTCAATTTCGAAGCCGCGTCGACTCGATGTACTGGCTCGGCCGCTTACACAAGGGAGATCCATTCCCTTGTCGTCTCTTGCCTTGTTCCGTCGTTTCTTTTTCTTCTCTTTCTATGTTTCCCCCTCTCTCCACGCTCTTGCTCAGCCTGTCTATCGCCTCTCTCGTAATGACTGACTCTGTGAGTTTCTCTTCCTCTCGCCTAAAGCCATTTGATTGACTCTTTCGATCAGCTAGAACCACTCACGAGATCGTTTCGAGCCAAAGGCAAATTCTCGTCCTTCTACTTCTTCTCGACGACCCCCAACTGACTCGAGTGTCTCAGCATACAGAAGCGTCGGTCGGTCAACCAAATTGCGTTCGAATGGGTATCCTTCGTCAAATATATCACGAAAGAAAGGGAACGCGAGCTGATTCGATGGGCTTCGTTCACAGGCAGTCGGACAACTCGATCAGCTCAAGCGCGAGATGGCGATCAATGAGCAAGACCCAGATGAATACAAGCATGCGCTCGTTCAAGAAAGAGATTTCGAGAGGGAGATTGAAAGGTATATGGGTGAGAATGCTGGGAGACAGGAAGCTTGGCAACGCTATCTCCGTTATGGCTTCTTGCCTGGCGAGAAGTGAGGAGGAAGTTGTAGAGGGATCGATTGTTCGTTTCTGGCGAAATGACTCTCTCATTCCAACCCCATTTTCTCCCCCGCTCGTCTCTTGCCTATCACGAATCCAAACCTCCGAGATAGGGGGTTAGTTCAATAGGTTTGGGTTTAGGTCGAGTGACCGAATCCACCGCGGAAAGTCCGTCGCTCGATTTAACCCAAACCCGGTTTCTCGCTTTCCTCTCTCCTCTCTCTCCCTTCTCTTCTCTTAGCTTTGCACTCTTTCGCCAAGCTCCGTAGGACTTTGCTCTCCATATGCCGTCCTCTGTAGGTTCTTCAACTCGTCATCTACTCGTTGTCTGCTCACCCTCGCTTCGTCGATCCTAGGATTCCAAGCCAGACCCTTTCACCGTTGTCGTAGGTCCTTCGAGTCTTTCTTTCTGACGTGTAATGGACCTGACCTGCTCGCACCCGAATTCAACAGTCTCGAAAGTCGGCCACGGAAATCAGAAAGGTGCGTCGCGCTTTTACAACGGAGAATCCGATACTGACAACAGTAGTGACACTCACAGGAGATTGATAACATAGTGATGAATATCTATGCCAAGAGCCGCCGCATTGGACAGCTTAGTGATGGACCTGACCGAGATACGATGATGAAAGCACGAAGTCAACTCAAGGAGGACTTTGACGCTTTCTTTAGGGAGCACGGCGAAGAGTACAGGAAACGAGCAAACTTCTATCTCGGTCATGGATATTTCGAGGAGTGAGATGGAACGAATAGATCGTGCGTCGTCCGATTTCCACTTCTTTCGCAACCACGTGATCTGACTTGTCGAGTTTGTTCAGCTTCCCTCGCTGCGTAACTACTTTCTAGATTCTATCTCTTTGTCTGAGAATCAGAGTACTCGTCTTGTTCGGGCTCGCGAGAGTATGAGGAGAGCTGGTTGCCTGGTCAGAGCTTTCGAAAGTCGAAAATCCAAACGCGGACGTTCCCTGTGGAAATCGATGCGCTGTTGAAGTGATTGTACGATACCACTCAGAGACTTGAACCAGCCGATGGCCAGACCAGGATCCACGAGTCGTTCAGGATCGTGTAAAAGCGAGAGAGGTTGAAAAAGGCGATAGACGATTTATCAAAGCGCGACGACAAGAGGTGGAGAAGAAGCACAACGAGTACGCCGCCGAGTCGCACGTACGAGTCCTTCGAGATCTCAAGACCTTGTACCGTTGTGGGTACCACCAGTACGGACAACTTTGAAACGGGTTTGTGAGTTCTCCCTTTTCTATGTTTCTCGTCGACGGTTACTGACTGCCCGATTCGTTCTTCGAGGTAAGGTCAATATGCAGCATACCTGGCTCTGTGGCGGCAATGGCAGTGCTCTGTTGTGACAGAAATGAGCTCGTTAGAGACGTTGCGAACAAGTTCCGACTCGATAAAAAGTGCGAGAATCGAGTTATTCGCTTCTGCCGCTGCACAGGAAGAGCGGACTGCAGCGTTTGTCCGGGTCCTCTGCCGGTTCGCCCTCAGTGGGTCAAGAACGAGAGAGATCCGCCTTTTCTCCCTGCCTGCGAACCTTGCGAAATTTCTCGCAAAGTCTAGACTCCCGCAGTTTCGTTCGAGGAATTCTCTTGATCTACACTAAGCCTCTCTTCCCTCCCACCACACTCTTTGCTCTCCTGCAAGCGATCAAACGACTCTGCCAGTAACGCTCGACCACCTCAAGGCAGAAACACTCTCCAAGAAGTCTTTGCCTCTCGAATCTCCTGCTCGACAATCAATTTAATCTCAAGCGCAGGATCTCCTGACCGCTTCAGCTACCTCCTGCCTGTGTGGCTCCACGCCTCTCTCTCCAGTCTCTCTCCCTTCTTTCTCCTCCTTCCTTCCTTCCGATCAAACCCCCCCACTAGACTTCAGAGAGGGATGACTTCTACTTCTACGATAGCCAAGGTGACAGCTAGTAAGCACACACTCACTCGAATGCACGGCGATCGAGGCTGATCAACGCTTTCTCTCTTTTCTAGCGATTGTTGGAAACGCTCAACAAACGATCACTACGGTTCTTCCTACCGGTGGACCTCAACGTCAAACAGCTGGTATCTTTGACCCTCATGCTCCTAGTCCTATCGCATTTTCGAGTAGCGAGTGCGTTCCTTGTTCAATTCGAGATTGATCGCGAATCGTAAATTGACTGAATCTCTCGCTCCTCCACCAGTCCCCTCGCACTCTTCATCGTTCAAGCTTTCATTATTGTCGCACTTTCAAGGATATTGCATTTGGGATTGCGCTATGCTCGTCAACCTAGGGTTATCAGTGAAATCGTTGGTGAGTTCCCTCTCTCTCGCTCTCGAGTCTCCGCGTACGTTACGCTGACATAGACTAAGTTCAAATGGAAAGCCGGTGTGTTACTCGGACCGACCGCCTTCGGTAAGCACACCCTTGACGAACAGAGACGGACACAATTGACGATCTCGAGAAACAGGTCGCATTCCTGGCTTCACGACGACTATCTTCCCTGCCGTCTCGGTCCCTTATCTCGCACTGGTCGCAAATATCGGATTGACTCTCTTCCTCTTTCTCATCGGAATGGAGATTGATCTCGGCTTGTTCCGTCGAAACGCCAAAGTCTCAACCACGATTTCCGCCATGTCGATTGCAATCCCCTTTGCATTCGGAGCAGCAGTCGCAACAGGCATCTATCGCGAATTCATTGATCCTTCCAAGAGTTTCGGAGTCTTCATCCTCTTCGTCGGAACCGCTTTGTGAGCCTTTATTTCCTATAATTCCGCCCTCTGGCTTTGAGCTAATCTCGAGCCCTCTTCACAGCTCGATCACGGCGATGCCAGTACTCTCACGTATCCTCCTCGATGAAGATCTCATTCAAACCGACGTAGGAGTGATCGCACTCTCTGCGGGAATCGGAAACGACGTCGTCGGATGGCTCCTCCTCGCCCTCGCAATCTGTCTCGCAAACGCCGCCTCGGGACTCATTGTCCTATACACACTCCTCACCTGTCTCGCATGGATCCTCGTCCTTTGGTTCGTCGGTCGACCTCTCCTCAAGCTTCTTTCGAGGAAGACTCGCAGTTCAGGAGAATGGGGGCCAAGTCAAACGATGACTGTCTCTGTCATCTTTGCTGTACTCGCAAGTGCTTGGTTCACGGATAAACTCGGAATGTGAGTCTCCTCTCGCATTTCAACCTTCGAATCTCACGATCCTGACGAGACTTCCCCTCTAACAGTCATGCTATCTTCGGAGCTTTCCTCGTTGGTTTGATCGTTCCTAAAGACATTCGTTCCCCTTTGACGGAAAAGATCGAAGATCTCGTTACCGTTTTGTTCCTTCCCATCTACTTCGCTCTTTCGTACGTTAACACTCTTCCCTAAGTGCCTGCGATCTCTATGTTGACGAATCTCACGACACTAAACAGCGGTTTCAAAACGGATCTCACGCTCCTTAACACCGGAAGAATGTGGGCCTGGACTGTCTGCATTATCGTCGTCGCTTTCGCGAGCAAGTTCTTCTCGTCAGGAGGTGTTGCGAAAGCTTTCGGTATGACTTGGAGGGAAAGTTCGGCGGTCGGAAGTCTGATGGGTAAGCACTTCGTTGTCCTGCCAAAGATTCGAGAAGCCAAAGCTAATCTGACTTCAAACAGCTTGCAAGGGTTTGGTCGAACTTATCGTGCTCAACATCGGTCTCAACGCTGGAGTTCTCAACCTCGAAGTCTTTGCCATGTTCGTTTTGATGGCCTTGATCACGACCTTCATCACTTCTCCTCTCACTCTCGCCTTTTACCCCGCACACTACCGCCGTCGACTCGAACTCGAACGAAGTGCCCTCGCCCAAGACAAGCATGCAGCCGCAAAGAATCCGGAATCCGATGAAGAGAAGCTTCTGTCAAGATTCGCCATCGTGCTCGAGCAAGTCGAACATTTCGGCCCAATCATGGATCTCGTTCGACTCGTCAAGGGTCAAGCAGAACTCACGACTTCGACTGCCGACACCGTCGAAGACTCTACGTCGACCGTCGAACACAAAGGATCTCCTCCTCCTCCCTCCGTTCTCTCTACCCCTTCAAAATCCTTCGTTTCCCTCGCAGCCTTCCGCGTTGTCGCCCTCACTGAACGTACCTCTGCCCTTCTTCATGCCGCTTCCCCTATTCCTACTCTCCTTCGTGCCGACGTCCTTTCCTCCCTCCTCCGTTCTTTCGCCGCTGGTCTAGGTATTCCAGTCAACTCCCGACTCAACATCTTGTCGGAAGAGCAATACTCCTTCCAGATCTCGAAGTGGGTCGAAGAGGAACAGTCCGACATGGTCGTCTTACCCTGGTCTCTCGATTCGCAATCAACTGATTCGAACGGCAAAGGCAAGGAAGTTGAACAAGGAGATGGTGGATTGATCGAACAATATATCAGGAACCCTCTCGAAGGCTTGTTTGGTTTGAACGATTCAAAAGGTGCGAGAGGAAGAAGTGGAGGAGAAGCTGCCAGTTATGCAACTTTCGCTCGTCGAGTCTTTGCTGAAGGTGAGTCGTATTCCTTGATTTGCGGACATATTTTTCCAGCCCAGTCACTGAGTCGTCGACTCCTGTCTATAGCACCTTGCAACGTTTCCCTCTTCCTCGAAACCGCACCTTCGACTTCTGCCTCCTCGTCTTCCCTCCCGATTTACAATTCGCATGTAGTCCTTCCCTTCCATGGAGGATCCGACGATCGTGCTTGTCTCCGCCTCCTCATCCAGCTCGTCACCGCCAACCCTCACCTTTCAGCTACCGTTCTTCACCTCGTTCGCACTGCGGAAGCTACCTCAGCCGATCTCGCTCTCGGTCAGACTAGTGCCGCTACCTCTTTCGCCGATGAGAAGCTGAGCCCCGGAGGAGGGTCCGATTCCCAAATCCGATCCGAGAACCCAATGTTCACCGTTCATGGAGGACAGAATGCGATTGATACGATGTACCCTACCATCGCTCGAGATGGACCTGGTCACGGAATGGAAAGTGAAGCAGCCGACGACATCTTACTCGGTCGTTACTTTGGAGCCTCCTCGACTGAAGGTACCTTCTCGAAGGAGATCGAAGAAGCTCTCAAACGAATCACGTACGAAAAGGTCGAAACTGCTCAACCACTTCAATACGCACTTTCCCGCCTCTCTGCTTTCACCATCGCTTCCCCTACTCGTCCTCTCATCACTCTCGTCGGTCGCTCTCGCCTCGACGCTCCTTCTCACTCTGCCGAAATCGCTCTCCTCCTCAAAGCCTACTCCGACAAGGTTCAACGTTCGATCTGCGTCTCGACCGAAGTACGTCGTGCTCTAGGAGATCAAGCAACTGCATGTATCGTCGAGGGTTCCGCTTCAAGGGTTTGGGTCGTTCAAACGAAAGGAAAAGGTGGAAAGGTTCGAGATCTTTAAACCCAATCATTCATCTCAGTAGGATTTATCTGTATTACTTCTCTCTTGTTGTCGTTCCTTACACAACCTCACGTCTCGATGACGGGAACCCTCATGCTTTACTATCACTCTCTCTCTCAATAATCGTTGTTTCACTCTCTTTCGTTCGCTTGTTAGTTGTTGTTTAAGCCTTTGCCTCACTCTTACTTCGTCGTTCTTACTCTAGCAGTCTTATATCGCAAATCAGTACCTTTTCTTCATTACTTCGTTTTGGCGATTCGCAATCTCGAGAGTTTTCCTGACTTTCAGCCGCGAGGGCCAGAAGTATTCTGCCCTGTTTCGCTTGGTCAAGTTGCAACACTCTCGTCGACAGCTGTGAGAAGCAATCGAAGCGCATCTCGAGGAAAAGTGAGAACGAAAGAGAGGTTCTTCTCCTTCACTCAACCTTAAACTTCACAATGGACGAATTCGCCTTGCCAGAACCACCACCACTACGCTATAGAAGCCACGAACCAGTCCTGACGTCGACCTGGACTCGTGTGGACCACTTCTCTCGCTCAACTTCCGGTTTAGATCAAACGCTACCGAACGACGACGACGACGAATGGGAAGAGGAGGAGGTACGCAGCTACTCTCATTAATCTGTAGAGAGCTCTGCTGACCTTGCGAGATCCACAGGTCGAGTATGTCACGTTGGATTTCGGTTCTCATCTTTCAGGTCAACATTTGTTGGAATCAGATTCTATGCAGCTCCTCGTAAGTTCGCTAGCTCCCAATAGTGCCGATGAGAGTATATACTGATAAATAGGCAGCGCGTAGGCCGCAGAAAGCTCGACTCCGATAGCTCGAATAGGGAATCTGTACTTTCAGGGCACTCACGAGACTTCAATCGGTACAGATATCCTCTTGAAGCCAGAAGGTGCGGTACTCTCTTTGCACCTTCAGCATTCGCGCTTTGGCTGACATTGGGAGAGAAGTCAAACAGAGGATACGGAGAATGAAATCCCTTTACTCGAACCTTACGCAACTGCTTCTCATCGCATCGTCTTCCAACCTGTCACGGTCGATTACGCTCAACACATACCACCTTCCGAAGCTGCTGGATCAACGAATGGAAATGAAGGAGAAGCGAGTTCGACTCCAGGACGAGGGAGAGGTAGAGGGAGAGGAAGAGGAAGGGGAAGAGGCACGGCTAGAGGTGCCAAAGTTGTTGTTCAACCGCGGACGGAGACTGTGGCAGGAGAAAAGGCAGCGGAGGAGGATGGTCAGGCGAAAGAATCAGCTCCCACTCTTTCGAAACAACCAGACAACACTGCTAGCGGTACTGAGCCAGAGCGTTCAAAGGCGAATGGAGCGAACGGTAAGGAGACAGAGGATTTAGAGATGCAGGAGGACAATTGATCGAGCTGGACTTGATCTTTCGAAATTCACGGATGCCTTTTCGAAACAGAACGTTTTGCATCGTCTCGAGACGCAACGTGCTTCTTCCCAGTGCTCTCACTGAGAGTATGATCAAGTAAGATTGATTATGGATGAGAATGGTTGCTGCGTGAGGTCTCTCAAGCGATCGCAGACTCGGAGCGAAAAAGAGAGAACTAGTTTTGACAACAACAATATGCTTCGAAGACTGCAACATAAGATAGTCTAGACAGGATATAGCCAGAGGATAAGATACTGTAATTGCCCATGCTGCGAATCGTCAAGCTTCTATCGGTGGTGATGAGCAAGGAAATTCGAAACTGACGAAGAAACCCAAGATTCGTTACTCGCCTCACTCCATCACGAATAAACCAGGAGACCAATACTCTCTCTCCACCGTCACGCCGGTCGTCTGTTCGTCTACCCAAATCATTCCATCGTCCATCAAAGCCTTTTCGATAGCTTGTTCCACCCGATTCATCGTCCAGTAATCACCCGTATCTTTCCCGGTAAACGACAAGACCTCCTCTCTCGTCACTGTACCTCTCCCTGTATTCGATGCGGCCTCCACGACGACTAGCGAGTCCCGATCGAGTCCTCCTGGTGAACATCTGACTACTTTCTTTCCTCCGACTTCGATCAAGCTGTACCCGCATCCCAGCGGATCGAGCGCTTCGATCGCACGTTGTACATCTGATTCCGAGATGTCGGCCGTTGTCGTTGTCGTCCCGCTCGAAGAAGTCCGTTTCCCATTCGACGAAGGAATCGACCTTAATTTCCTCACATCCCTCAACACCTCGTCGAGTGCTACGAGTCCACCTCCTCGATCTCTCTTCTTCAAGCAGACATCGACAATCTGTACCCCTAAAGCGTAATACCAATCCCCCACTCCCATTTTATCCCACAATCCCTTCGCTCCACCTCCCAACGGATCGACTCCCAACTCGGCGCATAATTGAGAGAAGTGGGTTCTGAACTCGGGCGAGGATAGGATCTTTGCTCGGTGTTGAGTCGAGAAGGTTGCGAGGGCAGATTGGAAAGTTGCGAGTTGGGAGGAAAGATTGGCACTCTGTTGCGCTGCGAGAGAGGTAGAGAGGGTTGAGTAGGATGCTGTAGAATCTAAGTGTCGCTGTAAGGAACTGTATCCTGCTGTACGTCTCGCCATGAGCCGAATGCGGTTGAGGGGAGAGTTTCCTTCATCTCTCTCCGTCTCTCCTCTCACTTCGATATCTCGCTAGCTCTCTCAAACTCGTGGAAGTAGATACAGCGACCGTGATAGTCAATATGGTACGCCGCTCGAATATCTCCATCTTTATTTCGTCTTCGTTGACCTCACTTTCTCGTTTCCTCAGATCGATCGCTTCTCTTCCCTTCCCAACGAACTCCTCGACCTCATCTTCGACCACAACTACTCCAGTCATGCCCCCTCGAAACCTCTATCGAAACGCTTCCTCCCTTTTCACCGAATTCATCTCTATCGCTCGATTTCCCTCGCTTCTCCTCGTCATCTCAAGCGTCTTCTGAAGACAGTCAAGG
>JGI24890J29729_1000727_pt1 | contig 18511 bp, 18 predicted proteins | sample FreactcultureFD7_FD_29729 | JGI IMG/M metagenome (IMG submission 29729)
GAAACGTACTGTCTGACTGCGTCTGAAACTTCTGAAGTTGGGAACCTTGCGAAAATATCTACATAATCTCGAGTTTTCGTAAACACCCTGTGCCGCAGTTCCTCACTCTAGTCAGTCTTCGCTAAGAGTATAGAGTAGAAGGAGAAAGCGTACGCGTTATCAGGTTGTTTATCTTGATCTATAGTGTCCAAAATTACTTTCACTTCGCTAATGGTGAGCGTGTTCTTCTGTACGAATGATTGATCGAATTCTACAACACTCAAAGTGTAAGCTAAAGGGAACAAGAGGAGGGGAGAGAAGGGGAGAGGGCGAGGAGGGAATTTACCTGGTCCGAATTTCAGTTGGGAAGCATCTTCATCTTCTGGCTTGATACGGGAGGTGATTCGTGACATCTTGGAGAGAGATTCGAGGCAATAACGGCAGAGCAAGTGAGGTTGGGTAGGTAGAGAGTCGCTTGGGAATTCGACCTTAGGTTCACCTCTTGCCATTCACAGCTTCCGATTCCCTATTCATCAAGGACAAGCAGCACAAGCAAGGGGCAAGTGATCCTGCTTCATCTAGTTCGACTCTCATCTACATCGATTCGAAAGCAACTTAAAGACCTTCAATTGACCGCACACCTGCAGAACCTCCGAGGCCTTGCGCAGGGCATCAATATGCCTACTGCACTGCACCGCAACGATCAACCACTCGATTCTGAACAATATCCGACAACTTCGCCTTCGTTCAAATGCAATCTCCTCAACGATACACTCCAATTCACCCGAAACCGAGCCTGGGTGCCGCCCTACATATTGGAGAGGTTTTCGGAACCAGCTGAGGGGTGTTGCATGATGCAATATTGAATAGGGAGGAAAAGTCGAGGCAGAATAGTCGGAAATGGGAGAAAAATTGCACTTGGAACGATAGGAGGTGGCTATTTGAGCCTCAGGAACGCATCACGATGATGGAGAGTATGTGCAGACTTGTATCGAGGGCAGTTACGGAGTTTATAGAAGGGCTGTAGACTGCGTAGGAGCGATTTGGCTTTAATCTTTGCGAAATTCACTTGAATTTCCACAATTCAGCAATCTGTGTTCCCAATGCTTAGCATATATCTAGCAAGGTACACAACGTGTTCAAAATAAAATCCCTATCTCTTGTGAATACATGTTACGAAGTTGTCAGCGAGATTCAGTTCTTCGACTTCTCCTCTTGCACTTCACTCCACATCGCGATTCAAGCAATGTCTGCCACTACTCATATACGACCACCATCCACAACATCCTCGACCTTGCCTAGAGCCTCCCATCGTCCTCTTCCCTCTTCTTCATCATCAATCAACATCTCCTCATTCCATCCTCAACTCGCCTCAAGCGATACTACAAGCGTGTCACGACAGAAAGAAGAGTTCAAAATACCTACTGCGCGATCTACAACGGCTGGGGGAGCTAGAAAAGTTAGCGGAAAACAACTCGGTGCTGTGTCAAACTCGAGTAGAACCACCGAGAGTGGGAATATCGGCAGTGCCAGAGGGCCAAAGAGAGTCCTACAGGGCTTACAAGAGAGCACGAGCGAGCCGAGGGGCTTGAGGGATAGTTCGAAATCAACAGGAGGTGCGTTCTTCTTTCCGGCTCTAGTCGCTCTCTCAAGCTGACTAGTCCGGAGATACGGTACCCACAGATACTACTACACTTCCTCGGAGTCAATCTAGCTCCATCCGTCCTCCTACTTCTTCCCGAGCTCCTCTCAGACCTGCGACAACTCCCTTACATCGTTCACAACTCTCACAATCCATCTCAAGATCTATAATCGACGAAAAGGACGATCCGTCAAGTGCAAGACCGCCATCTCGAGATGAAGGAAACGGAGCGAATTCGGCGAGTACTTCTCGTTCTCGTCCTACTTCGACAGCTCCCCCTCCACGACGAACCGTCTCTGGCACGCCAAACCGACGTACAACAGTTGGAGATTCCACAGCCTCACCTAGAACTCGACGAGTCCCTCCATCCCCCTCTACCACGACATTAACTTCTCGCAAACCCTCGTCTTCTTCCCTCCTTAATCGTTCCATCACTTCTTCCAATCTCACTAGATCTGCTTCCCGTCGCACTTCATTACAACCAGCAGATTCTCCCCTCAAACGATCGACTACGACTTCTCGACTTGCCCCCTCAGGTTCGACTGCATCGATTCGACCCCCTCGACCACCTCTTAGCAGATTGCCAACTTCGACATCTACCATCACGAAACTATCTTCTACTTCTTCTTCGATCCCTCAGTCTTCGAGTCGACAACTCGGGTCGAACCGACTTCAAGGGAACGAAACAAGCGATAGGTTGAAAGGATTAGGACCTCCGCCCGTAGCTCGACGTGTCTCCGTCTCTCGATCAAACTGCGCGAGTAGCGTTGGGAATGTTGCGATACCAAGAAGTAGGAAGAAAGAGGACAAGGAAGAAGAGTCGAGAATTACACGAGAACGTCGAGAATCTTGGGAAACTGTCGGATCCTCCACTACTCGCTCCGGACGACCTTCCCTCGAACCATCGATCGTTTCCCCTACTTCCGAAGAACGTTGCAACCCATTCTCTACCCCTTCCTCCTATTCTTCCAAACAACTCTCCCCATCCACCTCTCTCAACCCAACTCATCTCGATCCCACACCGCGTCAAATCTCCTTACTACGTTCTTCTACTCATAAACGTAAACCCCGCGGTTCGACCACGCTCGAAGAATTATTAGCGTCCGGTTTATTCTCGTCTCCATTACCTCACTCTCTCCCTACTTCCAACCCTGGAGGAGGAGGCAACAGTTTTGAGCTAATGGATGAAGAAGTTTCTCGAGTCATGTTGGAAGAGATTGGAGGCGTTTCGAGTCCGTGGAGGGGAAGAGTCGTTAGTTTGAACATGTCTACGAAAGGGAGGAGTCCGAGGAGTGCACAAGAACAGGAGAGGGATGTAAGCTTCGAACCGGATTTGGAAGAGGAAGAAGGAGAAGAGCGAGAGGAGGAGAGGAGGGAAGTGTTGGTGTTGGAACGGGTTGGGGAAGCGGACGAATTGAGGAGGGAGAAAATAGGATTGGAGGAGAGATTGAGAGTGGTTGAGGAAGAGAAAGAGAGGGAAGTGAGAGAGTTGAGAGAAGGGTTCGAGAATGAGGCGAAACGGGAGAGGGAAGAATGGGAGAGGGAAAAGAAGGAGTTTGAACGCAAATTGGCGCAACTCGATATACCGCGACCCAGGGAGACGAATCAACTGGATTTGGGGTTACTTGAAGTAACAACGAGCTACAGGAAAGTGGAGAATAGCTGTGAAGGGATCGCTGCCAGTGCGACGAGGGAGAGGGATGAACTGATTGGAATGATGGAGAGTTTGAAAGTGATTGGGAAAGGGTTGGAGGTATGGAGGAGTATGTGCTGAAGAGAAGTATAGATGAGCAGTTACCGTGTTTATTGTCCATTATCAAGCAGGTTTCCCGAAGTTGAACAAATCGAATTTGGAGAGGCTCCCGATTCTTTTGCACGATCTCGCGAGAAAGTCGACGAAACAAGTCAAACGAGATGATTGCAAAGCCTAGAAGACACGGATACATAGTCGCTACAGTATATTCCCTCGGTCTTGTACACTTCTCTCCATCATCACAAAGTCGAAGTCTCGAATCCCTCCGCCACGACACCTTTCGATTCATAGAGAATCTCAGTCCTGATCACGTATTTCGCACCTCCCATACCGACTGGAGATCCTTCGTGCAACAACGAACCGATCGAAGAGCCGTGAGGGAACGCTAGAGCGCATCCTGCGATCGGTTTGACCGGGAACGCATCCATCGTTCCTACTACCGGAGAAGGGACGAAGAACGTCGTACAGCCTCCTTCGAAACCGTCATTCAAGTAGATCTAGAGTTTGATGGATTTAGTGAACCGAGCATTAGGTGTGAAGCGAAGAGAGAAACGAACGAGCAGTGTTAGACGGGACCATTCGGGTGCATCTTTCGGTGACGAATCGTAGAGATACTCTCCCTGTGATATGAAGCGACCAGTCAGCAGTTCGAATATTAGAATATGATAGCTGACTGAAGAGATTCACTCACCGTCGTAGGATCGATTCCGCTTCTCGGCCAGGCTCCATCGATGTGAGGTCGATAGATAGCTCCGGGCACATATCGATACACTGCGAAGTAACTCGTCTCCTCGGTAAGTACAGGAACGAGTCACTGAGAGGCGAGATTGCTCACCTCGGAACCTAGGATTGATTCCTCTAACTTTCCCACCATGAATTTCTTGAGGAACCAAATGCAAAAACCTTTTGACGAACCTCTCCAAGAACGTCTCATCGGCCAACCAGTACAAGTTGTGAGCGAGAACGGAGGCGGATCGATCGGCTACTGGTTGATCGGGATGGAATCCGACTGATTCTGCTGAACCGAGAATTTCTCGACATTCGATGGGCGACAGGACGTCCGTGAGCATCATGGCTCCGTCGACTCCGGGAACGGGAATCGAGGTGGATGGGATAGCGGGTGATTCGGAGAGGGGGATCGAACCGGGATGAGAATGGAATAAGAGAGCAGGATGAAGGTTGGGCGGTAAGCGTTCAGGTCCAGGTGTAGTGTGCACTGGTTATATTGGGAGAAGATATCAGTAAAGAGCAAAGAGCAGCTGTGAAAAAGGAGTCCACTCACGCAATCGGAATCGTTTCGCCAAAACTTCTTTCTCCTCTGGTTTAGGTAAACTTCCTTCTTGAATCTCTTTCCACACGTCTAATCCGCTCAATCCTCGTTGTACCCATTCATCCCGTTTGACTACGGGTGATCGAAGCATCTCCTCCTGATCGTAGGTGCACCTCAGGATTGAATCGAGTACTCTCAAGACTTCTGCATCTCCGAAGCTACCGTCCGAACGAGAAGCTGCGTCGCACTCTCTGACCCATCTGTTGAGACTACCGAGGGGGAGAGGTAGCTTGCGGATCCGTAGTTCGGAGAGGAGGACGAGAGCATCCGTATGGCGTCCGGACGAGAGAGCTTCAGAAATCCGTGAAGTCAACGAGGAGCCTATCATCACGGAAATCATTCCTGCTCGTCAGCTTGACCATTCTAGCTCATACTGAGTAGTATCTGACAATGACTGACCAGTTCCCGAAACTGCCGCTGCTTGTCTTTGGAAATCCCACACTGCCGTCTTGATCTGTTTCAAATGTTGTTTTTGATCCTTGATGAGCTCGTTCGGATGCTTTGACAAGGTCTGGAGTACTCTAGTAGCGGTGGCGAGTTCTTGAGGAGAGATGAGACCTAACAAGAAATCTTTCGAAGTGGGTTCGGAAGGGTCCGAGTCTTCTAGTTCAAGGTTCGATTCGGTTCGGGTGAGTTCTGCTTGTTTTCTCTTCTTCCTCGCTTGTCCTGCTTTGCCCATGGTGATGTGTTGAGAAAGTTGGGTGAATGAAACAAGATGAAAAGTTCGGAAAGACTCTTTGCTCCAAACGCCTCACTGCTACTTTCGCTTTGGCCAATACGAATCTTCATCATACGCAGGACATCTACAGGTAAGCTCATTTCACCTCTCATGGTTTGCCGAAGGCGAGATGGACGAGAAATTCGGGTTGGAGGCGAGGCATCATCGAGGAAGATTGGAGTGGCAGAGGGGAGGACGCGATACACGAGGCTTTAGGAGATAGCTGTTCGAGCCGGCTCGGGCGGAAAAACTTGCGGAAAGCATTGGCGAGTACTTGGCTTTTATTCCCTTGACTTGCCCACAAACGCCCTTTCACCTACAGCTTGTTATCGTCTCATGATGCGAAGAGCTTACGGTGTTGTGCCCTACTCGATGATACAGACCCCCCGCCATGTATTTACCTGATGAAATCCTCGAATTGATCTTCTCGCAAGTTTACGACAAAGCTGCTTCTCCTACTCGTGAGCCTGATCCTTCGCATAGTCATGAAAGGTATGGAAGACTGACTATCGAGACGCACAGCCGCTTCACAATCGACATTCGCCTCACTCAGTCTCGTCTCGAAACAATATCTTCCAATCGCTCGCTCCCATCTCTACTATCGTCCAATTCCTACAACTCGAGTGTCCTGGAATCAAGGTGTCAACCTAGCTACATCTCTTTCCTCTGGATATGGACGACTTGTCGGATCTCTCGAAGGAATTATCGACTACTTGAGCAAGCTAATCCAGCTCCCTTCGTCCCGCCACTCCTCGTTTTCCGCCTACATGGTCCATGGTTGCACGAACACCTTCACTCTCTATCTCTCTCTCCTGTTGTCCTGTCCTCGCCTCGTCGCTGTTGATCTCAGCTTCAGTTCAACGAAGGAGTTGGACGCCGTTTTCCACGCAATCGAACCCTCCCTCGATACTCTCAAATCCGTCAATTTGGTGCAACGAACTGGGTGGCGCCTCGATAATCGCTTTGCCNAGGAAGCTCTACGACATCGTCAACTAAAAGGTATCGAAGGTCTCGTCATCGACAACGTCGAAATCGATTACAGATCAAGACTCTACGACAGCATGGCCATCCCACTCAGGTCGCTCAGGATCAGGATCAAGACTGACATGGAATCTTCCCATGTGAATGTGAGGCGACTCCTTCCAGAAGAACGTTCCCCTCTTCGACAACTCAGTCTCGACATCTATGGAATCGAATTGGACACCTTTGTCGACCTTCTCTCTTCGCTCCCTACCCAGCTCGAGATACTCGACATACAATGTCAACACGATGGTCGACAACCCCTCGCCTCCTACTATTCACGCATCTTTGTGTCTTCTCCCATTCCAATCGAGGGATTCAACTCCCTGACTTCTCTCACCCATCTCACGCTCAACTCATTCCAGGGCCCTTCCCTGAAATTGCTCGACACTCTTTGTGCCTCGTCCCCCAATCTTGTCTGTATCGATTTCACCAGGTCTGTCTGGGTCGCCAATCCCGCTCCCTCAAATCCCTCTCTGTCGATCTCCAACCCGAATCGCATCTTCCCCGAACTCGGAATCCTCACCAACCTACGACAGCTCTATCACCTTCGCTATCTCCACCTCGGTTATCTGCCTACCATCGACTCGAGCGCTTACCCGATTCTCACCCAAGAAATGAAAGAACGCAATGTTGAAATGGGATGGGTTCCTTGTGGCTTACGTGCCGATTACGACATGAGCTAGGGGAAAGGTTCAGCTCGGGGAAATGAATCGCAGAGAATGGAACGAGGTTTTGCCTGGGTTTTGCGAAAGAGCCTGGAATAGAATTGTAACGCTTGAAACAATTGTCGAATGAAATCCCTGTACTTTCTCAACCCCGGATGTCATGGACGATAACAGAGAGCGAAGTAAGCGAAAATGAGAGCACTTTCGGTATTCGAGATTTGAGAACAAAAGGAGCGAAAAAAATCTTGGTTCTTCACCCTTTCCTCGACCAACTCGGATTCACTTCGTACTTCGCTCAAAGATCCTCAACATACTCTTACATCCAATCAGTGAGTCTTCTGAGCTTCTAGTGCTTTGTGAAAGTAGAAGGGAGACGAGGGAGATGAAGGGTTGAGTGAAAGGGCTCGACTCGGCGAGGAGGACTCGAGGGGTGAGGAAGTAGGGAATTAATCCAACACAGTGACCACGCGAGCTGGAATCACAGCCGAATGCGCTCTATCAGTTGGGAGAGCAGGAGGATTCCCTTTGTTCCTCGTACTCTGAGGTTGAGGTGAAGTACTTGAGCAGTTAGGCTGTAAGAACAAGATCAATGTTAAACAAGTATGATCACTTGTCAGTGAGGTTCAAACAAGCTGACCTCGGTTCCTTTCTTTTTCGCAGAATATGTCGTTTTCAACTCTCCCGGAGGAACTCGTGGATGTGATCGCTAAATTCGTGGGTTCAGATCCAGATATCAGACGTGAGGTCTCGCCTTGTTTGTTCAGAAGATCGAAGAAGCTGCTAACGAATTGGGATTGTTTCCAGGAATCGCAAAGTCTTCCCTCCTTCGACTCTCCCTCGTCTCACGACAGACTTGCGTTTCCGCACAACGCATTCTCTATCGCCAGCCGTTCATTCATATGCCCGAACCTTCATGGGAACGAGCGGATTCCTTGATAAACGCGCTCGACCAGAACGGCAAACGCCTGGGACGCCTCGTTCGCAATACTAGCGGAATCGACAATGCGCTGTACTGCCTCCAGCGGTCTGACAATCGCGAGGGCGAAGGAGAGCGAGGAAAACTCCGGAGGAAGAGGTGGTATCTATCGATCTTGCAAGCCTGTCCCCGACTTCGAACAGTTCACCTCCTCTTTCCGCCGAAACGTCAAGATTTGGTCGATCTATCCCTCGCACTCTCGTCCGGAGTTCCTCCCTCTACATCCGCATTCCTTCCTCTTGCACTGCTACGCGAGATAGCTTTTCCATACGACTTCGACGACGATCTACCGGCAGAATTCGACTACACCCATGTCTTCGATTTTCTCTCATCCTCTTCGATCCGCTCCCTCAAAGAAGTCCACTTCGGAGACGTCAGCTGGCTTCGTGGCGGACCACGATCGACGGCACCTTGTTTCCCTTTCCCTATCGAATCCCTCACGATCCATTCTTTTTCTCGTCGACTCGCCCATTCTGCCCAGCTCTTCCCCAAGGACCCTTCAAACCTTGCAGACTTGACCTTCTCTGGCACCATAGATCCGCAGGGCACAGATCTGTTATCACTTTCCTCCCTTGTCGGTTCCAACCTCGAATCGCTCTCCTTGAGCTTCGTCCCTTCTTCGCCCAAACCGCGCCTCTCGACCTACTCTCAACCTTTATCGTCCCCTCGAATTCCTTTACGGGCCTTCAATACATTCCCTAACCTTCACTTCCTCGACCTCCACAACACTCACGGCCCCTCCCTCCGATTCCTCGAAACGCTCGCTCGAACATCTCCGCTCCTCCTCCGCATCTCGTGCAGATCTTCGCGGTGGGTCGCCGACTCGGATCCCTTGTCAACTGATCCGGACGAGATCTTCCCACAAAGGCAGATCCTCTTGGCCCTGCTGAAATTTCGACATCTCCGAAGCTTCTATCTCGGCATTCTTCCGGCTGTGGATCCCGGTAGATACGAAGCCTTTAGCAACGCGACACGAGAGTCCGGAATCAGGGTCAGATTCGACTTGTGCGAGGAGGAAGAGGAAGAAGAATAAGATTAGAGGGACGGAAGCTAGATTGACGAGGAGATTGAGGTGGAGAGCATCAAGGGTGATGACGAGGCTCAACGGAGACCACTGAGCTTTACAGACGTAGTGTAGCCCTCGGTACGTTCCGTCTCCTCGTGCTTGAGAGTGGAGCGAGTAAGCCAGGAAAGCAAAGTCGAGATTTGCTGATATCTGCTGGTCGCTATGGCTAGGTACCGGTCACCACTCGCTTTGATCAACGTCCACAAGTCGAGCATATGCGTCGAAGAGAGGCTCGAAGCTATCAGGAGTAGGTCGATGTAGGAAAATTCGCAAGGAGTGAGCAAATACGATAGGAGATTGGTTTAGAAAGGGGGATTAGACATGGACGAAGGAGACGGGGACAAGGAGAGGTAGAAACTGCACAGATATTGCCCAAACAAGCTCTCTCTCTATCGTCCTCGCTTGAATGTAAGCTGCTCGCACGGTTGAGACAAACGAGCTGATGGTTTAGTTTATCTCAAACGGCCTGACTCTGTTGTCTCGTTTGACCGAGTGTATTTCTTACAAAGGGAGAGAGAGAGCTAGGCTTGAAAGGCTGTCTAGGATCAGCGAGAGTTCTCAAAAGCATGCTTCGTCTCTCTCGCTTCTAAGCCTTGTCTCTCGATCTTCTGCCAAAACATGACACACCGCCATCACTTGTCACTCAGTCGATATCACGAAACCTTCGACAGTTCGAAGTGTGAGAGACTTGTTGCGAAATCGAGGCAACGAAAACTCTCTCCAGTTGACCTTTCACTCGACCACTTTGGATCCGCTCAGCAACTGGAGGAGGACTCAATCAGATAACCTACAAACCTTGAAGGTGAGCCTCTGCTTCTATCCGACTTCAGTGACAGAGAAACGGCAAGAGGGAGATGAAACTTTTTGAGGGAAATGCATCAACTTCAGCGGAGGAAGCAAAGGACACAGTGCTATATGGATGGAGGGATGAAAAGAATTCATGGAAATCTATGAACAAGTCAGTTGGAGGTAAGAGGAGAAAATGCTGTTAGCTGCTCCTCTTCTTTTAAAGGAGTGAGGACGCTTTGATGGTCAAGGAGCAGTTATAGATGAGGCACAGGGGGCTTTACAGTACGCTTGTACCAAAAGATATTGACTTCCTCTACTCTCGTTGAAGCAGAAATCATGTCTTTCTCGCAACTTCCCGAGGAACTCGTTGACTACATCGCGGAGCATGTCGAGTACTGTAAGTACGACTTTTCGAGTAGCTGTCATACGTCTCCTGACTCTACCGCCTTCATAGCGTATGGCCCTCGCGTCTTGTCGGCTTTCTGCCACGTATCTCGTCAAACTCTAGCTCCTGCCCGAAGAGTTCTCTACCGCCGACCCTTCGCAACTTACTTGAGCTTCACCTGGAGCGAAGCTGTCAGCCTGCTCTATGCCCTCGAAGCGAACGACAAGCACCTCGGCCGACTGGTTCGCGACACTTCGTCGATTGACGAAAATTTACAAAGTTTAACCATGGAGTTGGAGGAGGATGATCGCTTCGAAGGAAGAGCAACAGAGCAAGTCTGGACGTGGTACAAACGAATCCTGAAAGCTTGTCCGCACCTTCAAACGGTCCACATCATCTCGGAGAACTCGTACGAATTGAGCACCCTTCTCGACGCCCTCGCCCTTCTTCCTCACACCATTCCAGCCATCGAAGGCTCCGAGACCACCCAATCCCCTCAATCGCAACTCAGAAGCACCATTCGTAGAATGACGTTCGCAGATCCATGGGAAGGCGCAGACGCTGAGGGAGAAGTCTGCCTTGAATTACTCGAAGCACTCCAACTTGCTCCTATCGTTTCCCTCGACTATCTCAGCCTTTACTATCCAAACTGGCCGCCATCTCTCGACCTCAGGCATCTACCGACTCGTCTCCCCTTCGACATCAAACACATCGACATTTCCAGCTATCAGCATCCGCTGTCCTTCTACTTCCCATTCTTCCCACAAAGTCTTACATCTCTCCAATCTCTCACTTACTTCGGACATGCTTCTCTCGACGGTCGAGACCTTCTCGCCCTTCCGAACGTCGCCGGCCCAAATCTACATACTTTGAATTTCCGCTTTTTCAAGTCCCCAGCCACCTTTGAGGTCAATTTGTCGGACTACTCCGCGCGGACAACATTCCCTGCTATACCTCTTCAAGCCTTCCAAGCTTTCCCTCAGCTCACCTCCCTCGCCCTCCACGACACTCACGGTCCCTCGCTTCGACTCCTGGAAACTCTCGCTCAGAACTCCCCCCTCCTCTCACTGATCGACTTCCTCGGTTCGAGATGGGTCGCCGACTCTGACAGACTCTCGAACGATCCCGATAAGATCTTTCCCGAGACCCAAATCCTCGCCAGCTTACAACGATTCAAACACCTCAGGTCGTTCAATCCAGGTTACCTTCCAAGTCGCGAGCGCAAAAGGTATGAAGGGTTTGCTACATCAGTGAGTGAAGGGGGAGTCAAGATCAAGTACATGGTCTGCGAGGAGGTTGATTGGGAATAGTTGAGCAGGGAGAGGGACGAATTGGGAAAGGATTGGGAAGAGTATCGGTGGCGGAGATAACCGTACGCTAGGTATGGTGGTGCTAGGATCGGTAGGTGTTTAACGTTAAACGGGCGAGGAAGAAGTTTAGGAAGAAACGAGAAGGCACGGTGCTCCAGAAGAATCGCTGCCAATTCAGCGCTTTGTCCATCCGGAAGTTTCGCGCATGCGGGACGAGTGACTAGTGCAAATACAACAAGGAAGTTCCCGAGTCTCAAATAACGACCGTCGCCTCTTCTCGTTCCTTTCCTCTTCACCATTCCCTGCTCCTCTTCCCCACTCCGACAATCTCCTCCTCGCATCTTGACGATTCACCCATGACTCAACTCGACAACGCTGTCCTTCCTAAAGGCTCTCTTATTCTCGTTACTGTATGTTTCCTGTCCTTCGGCTCAGTCATCGCTGTCATCTGAATCTGAAATCAATCTTGTCTCGTTTACAGGGTGCCAATGGTAAACTCTTCTGACCCTATCTATCACACAGAAAATGCACTGACTCCGTTGGACGCCCTCTAGGATTCATCGCATCTCATATCACCGAACAACTGCTCGAACTCGGGTACAAAGTACGAGGAACTGCTCGTTCCCTCTCGAAGCTCGACAACCTCAAGAAGAGGTGGGAAAACAAGCACCCTGGTCTCTTCGAAGTTGCTGAGGTACCCGATATTATCAAGGAGGGGGCTTACGACGAAGCGATCAAAGGTGAATCTTCGATCTCTGCTCCTCTTTTCGATCACAGAGCTGACTGATTTATCTTATTCGACGCGCAGGGGTCTCGGGAGTCGCTCATGTCGCCATGAACATGTCATTCTCTCTCGACCACGACGCCGTTGTCCGAGATGCCGTTGACAGTACACTCGTCGCTCTCCAAGCTTCTCACGCTACTCCCTCGGTCAAGCGATTCGTCCTAACCTCGTCCGTTACCGCTATCGCTACTCTCGAATCCGCACGCCGGCCCGATCTCACCGTCGGAGAAAAGGACTTCAACTGTGAATCCATCGAGCTCGCTAAATCTCTCTACGACGACGATCCCACGAAAGGAGCCTACATCTACGCTGCCGCCAAGACGCAAGGTGAACTCGCTGCTTTCAACTTTGTCAAGGAGAACAACGTGAGTCGGGATTCTGTCTTTAGTCGTCGAATCCAAACTCACTTTGCTTTCGCATCTTCAGCCTTTCTTCGACTTCTCTTCGTGTCAACCAGGTTATTGTATCGGCGAGATCCTCGATCCCGTATCTCAGTCAGGTTCAACCGCAGGATGGATTCGGGATGTATTCCTCGGCAAGAGTGACGCAGTAACCAAGCTCGTTCCTGATGGTATGTTCTTCGGTGTGGCTTCGTCTCAGCGTCACGATCGCTACTTACTCGCTCTCGTCTTTGTAGTCAACTTTGCTCCTGTGACCGACGTCGCTCGCCTCCATATCGGAGCTCTCCTGCTCCCCTCAGTCAAGAATCTCCGTCTTTTCGGATCCCCTCACGCCGGCAACTGGAACGACATCCTCTCTGTCTTCCGCAAGAACTTCCCCAGCAAGAGCTTCTACGAGGATATCCAGGATTGTCCTCCTTGCTACCAAATCTACGATATCGAAAGGTCTACGGAGGTTCTGAAGGAAATGGGACAAGAGAGTTGGGTCCCTTTGGAACAAGCTATAGTTGAGAATGTTCGCCCTTTTGTTTAGATCGACGATCACATTCTGTTCTGGTCTTGGTCTAGTAACGCGTCGATGCAGTATGGTTGTCTGATTTGAAATCGCAAAGTCCTCTCTTTTTGTCAAAAGCGTATGCGATAGATAGGTTGCGGACGAAGCAGACTGAGCAAGCAAGAACGTAACGATGTGTAGTAAGATAAGAAACAGCGAGGAAGACGGAAATCGTTGCAAGGTGGACAGTAAAAGAGGTGAAAACGATCAACTACATGTCATATATCGCGCGCTGACGATGGGAGAAACTGGGGGAATGAGAGAGAGAGTTTGTAGCGGCATACTTTGAGGAAGAAAACAGTCAGTGCGAAAGCTCGTGTGTTGATGCGAACACGAACAACATACCTTGCGAGCTGCACGCAAGACAGACAGGCAGCTCTCGAGCTTGATATCGAGACCTGGTACCGCCTCTGCGTCCAGCGTTACTACCATACACACCAGTTTAACCCAACTGAACCTCGCGTGATCGGCTGAAACGCTGCTTTGATTGCGCGCTCCAGCAGTCCGCCCTGCGAGCCATAAGTTTCGATTCTTCTCGAGCTGAGTCCGAGCTTCCTCGATCGTTCATGGAGTTGAGGAGTTTCGTCGATTCGTCTGAGCGAGATAGTCGAGGAGTTTGTCAACGTCGTCGGGCGAGCGCAGATGACGATTTACGTAATCCTCCTCCAGCGTTGAACACAGACTCAAAGAATCCCACTGGTATAACGGGAAGCGAACTCAGCACTTGTTGTCGAGCTGGTCGGGAACGACGGTCAAAAAGCGAAAACTCACGAATCTTTGTTTCGAAGATTGACGACGTGCTTGGGTTGAACTCAAGTGCTCCTCCAGTTCAGTGCCAATTCGGTGAGCGTATTGTTCAGGGACCGGGAAGAATCCGAAGAACTCGACGAGAAGCCCGTAGCCCGCTCTCCAGTCATCCTGCACCTGATCCGACCCTCTGATGAAGGCTTGAGCCTCCTGACAGTATTTGATGAATTCCCGCTCGAGATGCATTGTCTTTGACGAGGTCGAATCGAGGTCAAGGGTAAACGATGGAAAAGGAGAGGAAAGAAGACGGACGTCGGTCAAGAATAGCTTCAGCCTTGCTGCACGAAGCCGGAAAGCAGCGATCCGATCCTCGCTTAGTTCGCCGAGAGAAGGTACCGAAACTTCCGAACTTGCGAGGGAGCGAGCGGGAGAAAGGGGTCCAAGGGAAAACGACCACGCGAAACACCTTCGAAGCTGTAAAGTAGACGTGGAAGGTGAAGGCGACGTCAAGAGAGTGAGGTCTGAAGATCGAACGATCAGCTCCCGCAAGAAGGAAGATTAAGTAAGACGAAGAGAACTTTGATTCGCTCAAATGATGCCAATACAACCTAACTCAAGCTTTCACTATCCCTTGCCCGAGCCGTCGAACGTTCTTTGCTCTCCACCATTCCCTCGCGTACCATCCGACACCCGCCGCCGTCCCTAGAGCAGCAACAGCTCTCATCAATACTGCAACGACCAACGCCCTTCTCACCGCTGCGTAGTAAGCATTCAACGACATCCCTGCCCAATTCACTCGATAAGTTGGGATCGTAGAGGGAGTGCGAGGGGTTGTGGGAGGTCGAGAAGAAGGATGAGATCGGAGAAGTCGACGATATCGCCAGCCGAAAAGATAGATCAAGAGGTTGATATCCGGGTAGGACTGTGCCACAGAACGAGTGCGAGGTAGTCAGTTCGAAGTCATGGTGCGGCGAGGGATCGAGGAGCAGAGAGTCTGCTCGTCAATAATCCTTTTTGAAAGGGGGGACTTACAAATCGAGGAAAGATGCTAGCTTCACTAGGACTCGCGAATGGACTAAATCCTTCACTCTTATCTTCCTTGATCGAACCATCGACAGGTCGATCGAGCGCAGAAACGGCGTAAGGGTAAGTTGAGAGATCGGAAGCGGAGCGAGAGAGAGTCATGTGGGATAACAAGTCGAGAGTCATCCCTACGGTTCGTCGAGAAGCAAGAGTCGGTAAGTGAGGACTCGAAAGAGGGCATGGACCAGCTATGACGGACCGAGTGTCAATCCCCAAAGTCGTAGATCTGGAAGTTTGTCTCCTAGAGGCACATCCGGTTGAAGCGAGACAGGGTCGTTCGGCAGGAGAATACATCTGTAAGTCGGATACATGAAAACCCCATGAGATAGGGATTGGAACCCGTGGAGCTTGGAAAAAGACGTACTTGAACGACATTTGACCAACCAGCATCTTGAGAGCAGTTCTCGCAACTCGGTTCTTCGGCGCTAGTCGACTAGCGATATCGATATCGACTGTACCGTAACGAGCTGTAGGGGAGTGAAGAAGTTCGAGAGGGATCCAGTGTGCCGAGGCGACTTCGGTTTCTTGTAATTCTGGCATTGGGGCGTGAGGCGAAGTGTGAAGGAAGACTGTTCAACCATTCTACACTCCTATCAGTTCAATGTAGAGAATAGGTAGGAGTAGAGATGGACGAACCGAAAGGAGACAAGATCATCAAGAGACGTTTTCCCAACGAAGAAGTAATCTCCCTGTCGTCTAGTTGTCCAATCGATATCCAATCTCGCTCGGCGAGATCAAGCCCAACCTCTACGCGCAACGCAGACGAACGCATCAGCTCCTAGCTATCGACGAAAAGGATGCGGTAAGAATCGTTCGAGCGTACCCTCCCAAGTTTCTCGCATTGCCGTGAACTCTGCAGACTCATCATCTGGCTCTGATCGACCACCTGGGAAAGCGACATGTCCACTCCACTTACTGTACACTCAAAATAGAGCTTGTCAGGCTCGCAACGGTTCGCTTTGCGAAAGAATCGAGATCCCGGGGAGAGGTCCACTCACTCGCTAGCTCTACTCGCTCTCTTGATATACAATACCTCGATGTTTGTTTCTGGTTGATTGACCCAAGGTTGCGCGAAGAACGCTTCCAACTGATTCAACACTCCCTGAGTTTCCTGTCCTCCTCCATTCACAGCTCCGGTTGGGTTCTGCTCGGTCGGTAAAGGTCGAGGAGATGGTGGAGCTATTGTAGGTGGGGATCTAGCGGGAAGGGAGGTCGAGGGAGAAAGGGGAGAAGAGTTCGGAGACGAAGCGGCAGATGAAGTTGACGGGGAATGCTCAGGTCGAAGTCGGATGACTGTAGAGTATATCAACTGGTCAGTAGTAATCCTCTACACGCTAGCTCAGGCTCTCGGCGAGTCGAGGAGAGAAGATAGATCTCAATCTCCACCTCGATCTTTTCGGTTCCCTCGAACGTTCAAGAGCGTGATGGGCGATTCAGAGAATGTTAGAAGACTCACTGATTGCTACGCTAGCTCGTCTAGCTGGTCCACCGCCTTGCGCGACCGGAGGAGAGGCAATTAGTCGAGCCGGAGTTGTTGCAACTTGAGCGAGCGCTCGATACAGTCTTGCTACAGTAGCTGCTGAGGCCATCTAATTATCGGTATAATTGAGTTGAGAAGCGAGGAGATGAAGTAATGCGAAGGAAAGAAGGAGGGAAAGCAAAACTTTCGCAAAGAGAAGCTTGAATTTGGCTGCACTCATTCCTAGGGCTCAAAGCACGCTGTTTGATGCTTGCAGTCGATAGAACTCCGAGCGAGGTGCAAACGTTTCTGCGGGTCTCGCGATGTTCGACAGACAGACGAAACTACGCGTGGAAACGACCAAATCATCCATTGCAGCTTGGTCAAGGGATCCAATACAGCAATCCGAGAAGCGCTGACAGTGGCAGATAATGCAAATAGCCGCCTGCTGACTAGGGAATTGGGAATGCAGCGCGGCTCAGCACAAGAACGAGGAAAGTACGATGGAGACTCGACTCACGCCGTCGGTTTCAGGGTTCTTGCGGCGTCAACCTCGTGTCGTTCAACACTAAGCCTCGAGCTCAATCCATCTCGTTGATTCTCCCCTCCCTTCGAGTTTCATGTTGTGAACGAGTGAGCGAATATCGCTGCGCCCAGCCGTCACCATCCACCACCGTATAGCCAAGTCTTGCACTTGTTGTTGTTCTTCTTGCGTATACTGCCTAGCGGCGAGGGCTTTCTCCTCGCTCTGTGGATCTGTGAAACGTTAAACTCGAAAGTTGTTAGTCAAGTGCAATATGCGGCAGCTGAACTGTCACTGGTGACTTACTCGTTTCCTCTTCTTCGCCTTCAATTGGCACGTATAGTCCTCCATCTCCGAGTGCAATGATCGATGTCGCCCATAGCGCCCTCATCGCCTCCAAGCTGACGTTCCGGCCTTTTACCTCGAGGAAATGCCTCATGGTAACAACCTGTGCGTAGTGCCGTGCATTGAGGATTGATTCGTGCGCGAAAGAAGAGTCTAGCTCGGAAAAGAATGCTTGGTGGCCTAGCACTTCACCTAGGACCCCCCTGTACGGAATAACAAACATGAGCTTTGCCTGAGTCCTGAGGTTTGGTTTCTGAGATCTTCGTGGCGGTGGAAGTGGGACGTACGCAATCAAGGATGTCGGGTAGCCTACAGCCAGTCCGAGAGCCCCAAATTTGAGAGTCTCTATTCCCATACTCTGTTTCGTCCAAAATTGAGGGTTCCTCCACCTGGTGCCGAGCTCTTCACGGACCTTCGATTTGAAGTTCATAGCGGTTCTGGCGAAGGCTCCAGCCTCTAAACCAAACCAAGGAGGCGGAGGGAGGAGACGGCAGTTTGCGATCTGTCCAAGGCGAAGTGTGGTCGCGACCACTAGGCCGACACCCCATCCAACTACCGCTAACCTTGTCTCCCATCTATCATCCAGACTGCGGGCCTTACAGAGCACGTCCAACGCTTGAGGTGAGAATTGTGCTTGAAAGTTTCGAGGGAGCGCAACCGTTCCGAAGTAATCCAGCTCATCGCGTTCTTCTTGAGATAGCGTAGACGGTTTGAAGTCGAGTTTCCGGATTTGTGGCTTGTAGAAGAACAACATGAGGGCAAGTTCTGTGAGGGAGGCAAAGAAGAGCCTGTCGACCCCTTCGAAGGTTTTATTTCCCTTTGTTCTCCAAACTAGCTCCAGCTATTGCCAGATTCATTCGCCCCGGTCGCAGCTAGCTCTTCCCTCAGCCTTGATACCACCACAAGCTTGACCATAGTCGAATCGTAAGTCCTCGAAGAATTCCAGCCGAGGAAAGGGAGGAAAAGAGCGGGGAGAGAAA
>JGI24890J29729_1000728_pt1 | contig 18509 bp, 41 predicted proteins | sample FreactcultureFD7_FD_29729 | JGI IMG/M metagenome (IMG submission 29729)
ACGTTAGTTTGAATATATGTAAGGAGGGTTGAGAGGTGGTTTGGTGTAAAATTGGAGGAAGCATCTATACCTACATCATATGAAAGAGTTGTTAACGGAAAGGGGTTAGTGGAGTGAGTATGTCCGTGAAGGTGAATTGATTGGTGGTATTTACGGTTCCAATTCAATTTTAATCAATTTAGCAATCTTATTGAGAATCAATTCTGCTTTTGCTAGTTTAATTCTCAATTCTCCGATAATGTTTTCACCATCTTCATCAAGAAGAATTTGAAAATTATCTTTTAGGGTTTCTACTCTATCCAGAATTTCGTATGTAAATATCGGTTTCATAATATTCAAAAAAAATCATCTACTGTTGGCGTTTTAAATACACCCTTAGAGAATACAAAGATCGGTTCAATAGTTGTTGTGTTAGACTTTACGGCGTTGACAATATTATCAGGTCTAGCAACAATCTCCATACCAAGTTTACCTTGATACTTTAATTTAGGATCAATATATTCAATCATATCATCACAAAGCATATGTGATTTTGTCTTTCTACCTCCAGTTTTTGGTTCAACAATATTTAACATTAAGTATCCAGTTTCATTAATAGTCGGAATGATAGCATCAATTAGTGGATATAAAAATTCATCTCTCCATTTTTCAAAATTTGGATACCGAATCCAAGACTGCCCAGAATTTGTTTCTGACTTATCATCATACTTTTCTAAGGCAAAATATGGAGGAGAAGTCATCATAACATCAAAGTAATTATGATATTGTGTCCAATCCACATCCTCTGCTGGTAGATTGTAGATTCTAACTAACTTTGTTCCTTGCGATTCAAAGTAGTTATCATATTCTGTTATCTTAGCCTCAACTCCAAGATATGATTCATATGCTATACATTGTTTCTTATAAGCAACATATACTGCCGGATTTGGGTCACAACCAATATAGACTTCCGCATTTGGACTTCCAAAGAATCCCGCCAAACGATCTCCCCAACCACAAGAAAGATCTAAAACTGTTTTGGCATTGGTTTTAGCATAACAAAATTTAGCAATCTCTGGTTTAAATTGGGCACAAGTATATGATGCTGTTTGGAATGCTGCTCTATATTCCGCAGCATTAATTCCAACTTTCGTTAAGAATTTATCATTCCAGAATTGCCAACGAAGTCCCTTGAGATACTTTTTAGTTGTCCACATTTCAACCGGAGACTTATCCCAAACAGAACCACAATTCAACCTATTTTCTTGTTGAAACTGATTTGATAGATTGTTATATAAGTGAGAAGTTTTTTTAATTACCCCAAGTGGATTATCAACATACTTATATTTGAAGTCATGTTTTTCATTTACAGTAATTGGATAATGTAAGTCTGGACAATGTTTTCTCAATCTAAAGAATGTAGTTTTTAACTCTTCTTCTGACACTTCCTTAAAAGGAAATGGAATATTATTATCAATGATTAAGTCAGCAAATGCTTGTTGAAGATGCTCTCTTTCATAGGTGGAACGAATTTTAATCCAATCGGCATATGGAATAATAGGCAATCCAGTTTCATCACCATAAATTTTAAGAACGTCAATAATTTCAGATACAATATCAGTCATAATTTAACATTTCCACACATAAATCTTGTCTTGTTTCTTTTTTCCTTTCTTCAACGAATCAACCTTTTGCCCCATTTGTTGCTTTAAATCTTCTTCCATATCACATTTAACCAATCCATATTTTAAAGCATCATCATACATTTTAGGACTAATATTAAAACAAACATGTCCACCTTTCTGTATATATTGTATACACTTTTGAATTAATGGAATCAGAAATGCTTTATAAAAAATTTCATCAGTATCCCATGTTTTCATATGTTCATATATTTCCAAATTAACATAAGGGGGACTTGTTAAAACAAAATCATATTCTATTTCGGAAAAGTCAACATCCAAACAACTTTTCCAAATCATTTTTAACTTAGAAGAATCAAATAATATATTAGTTTCGGAATCTAGCATTTCAATCATTGAATTATATGCTGGAACCATTTCAATATTTGTATCAATTCCTGTATAATCTATATCTAATGCCCAGGCACCTAACATTCTACCTCCCCAACCAGCAGTTGGGTCTAATACACTTGTAGCACTATATTTTTGATAAAGATACTTAGCAGTAGATGCTTTAAACATCACTACAGCACCTTTATTAATACGAAAACATTCAAATATATTCGCAGCAGCAGTTTTACCGCCACGATTTCTTTGTCTTGTTTGTTCTACTAATTTATTCCATTCAATTGGATCATTATAGAAATCATAAATGGTCTTACCGTTTTCTCTAGTACATTTGATTAGATTCTTAAATTGAAAGTGATAGAGAAAATTGTTACCAGCAAAACTGTTGGTATTGTCTTTTATCTTCAACCTTTTTAGGTTATATAAATCCTTTTTAAGTTCAACATCAGTAATGATTTTGTGATTTTCTATATCTTGTATAGAAACAGAATCAAGACTATAGTTTACTTTCTTTAATGGTTTACTCATATCCTCTGGCAAATTCTAAAGCATTTCTTTCACAAAGTTCTCTTTGTTCATGATTAAAGTAATCATTTTTTTTCTTACCACCAACTTGAAAATTCTGCTGGCGAAATGTAGTATTCCAGCCTCTATTATGAATATCCAGAGTTTCATGTATCTTATTATACTTATTAACGATTCCCATCAATTCTTTTATCATTTGATCTCTACTAGCAACCAAAGAATCATCAATAACATCCTTCGCCATAAAAGCTGTAGTAGCATTTTCTTTATTAGAAGAAAGAACATATATTGCTTTTGGTTTGGGAAGATTATCATTCCACATGGGAGTTTGTCCAGAAGAACTTTTACATTCTATAGCAATAAATCTACCAGAAAAATCTTTTACAAGAATATCAGGAAATGACTGAGAACCCAATGGTTGAAGAATATAAGACCCACTGGGAAGATTCATAATATTTTCAAGAATAGAATCATCTTCTGATGTCAACCATTCATTGAATATTTTTTTATTGAGTTTAGAAAAATTTTCTTTGAGAAAAACAGAAAATCCATTATCAGATAGTTTTTGTGCTACAGCACTTTCATGTCCAAAACAAACATTTCCACTTTTATGATTTTCATTCTTAAAATATTCCATTCTAAGAATATCGTTCATAGCATTATAAAGACTGACACACATGAGGTTTTTCGCAAAAAGTTAAATTTAAAAAAAATCTTCTATGGTGTTTATTTTCATTTTACTATGAGAAAAACACCATATTGGTTCCCCATAGATAGTGTCCAAAGATTTTGTATTTGGACGACCCCTTAGTTCCATCAAAATTTTACCAATATACGGCAAACCAATTACATCCCTAACATATTCAACCATATCATCACAAAGCAAATGTCTTTTGTTTTTTGATTGTGGTTCAATGATATTGACCATCATAAATCCATTTGGTTTCAGTGTTGGTTTAATCATTGCCAATACTTTAAACAAAAATTCATCTCGCCAGAGTTCAAATTTAGAATATCTAGACCATGATTGATTATCTTCTTTTCCAGTTCCAATTCCATATTGTTCAGTTTCAAAATATGGGGGGGAACTGAACATGACATCAAAATATTCATTGTACAAACTCCAATCAACATCTTCAACGGGAAGATTATAAATTGTTACGGTCTTAAAACCTTCGCAAATAAAATAATTATCATATTCTGTTATGGTAGCAGTATACCCCAAAAACTTCTCATAGTCAAGACATTGTTTTTTATATGTCTCATATACTGCTGGATTTGGATCACATCCAACATATATTTTAGCATTCGGAGTTCCATAAAATCCTGCTAATCTATCGCCCCAACCACAAGACATATCTAATACGGAATGGGCATTAGTTTTCTGATAAATTAACTTAGCAACAGCAGGTTTGAATTGTGTAGCAACATAAGTCCCAAGTCTAAATGCTCCCCGAAATGTTTTATCATTTATTCCATGCCCTTCCAATACTCCATCTCGCCAGAAGTGCCAATTCATATTTTTAAGTAATTCTCTATCATTCCAAATTTGTAGGGGAGATTTTGACATGACAGATCCACAGTAATATCTATTTTCTTGTTGGTAATAATTGCTTATTGAATTATAGATATGGGATTTGCCGACAACCCCCAATGGAGCATCTTCATATTTGTATTTAAAATCAAATTTTTCATCAACAGAATTTGGATAATATAATTGAGGAGTAAAAGTTAGAAATTTAACAAAAAGAGATTTAACCTCATCATGAGAAATTGGTTTGACTGGAAATGGAACTTTATTATCAATAATATAATCGGCGAGAGCTGATCTAATGTCATTTTTTTCATGTGTAGAACGGAATCCAATCCAATCGGCATTTGAAAAGCATGGGATTCCGTTTTTATTAGATCTTTTTTTAAATTCTTCAACTAAATTCATTATATATAAAGTTTTTACTAAGAATGTCCTAATTTTTGTTTTAGATGTTGAATACCTTCATCTGTTTCCATGTGTACTGGAGATTTATTAAGTTTTTTTACATTAAACTGAATTGTTAGTGAATTCCTATGTTTTTGCCTAACTCTAAATCTACCAGTACCTTCTGCTTTTGGTAATTCTATTCCTGTTCTATCTTGATCTGCGCTATGACCTGCTCTAAAAGTCCCATGAGATCCGACATGTAAAATATCAACATGATGATCTTTTAAATAAGAATGCATTGGAGATAAATCGGTTGAATCAGAGTACAAATTTGTGCTGGATTTTTTTTCTGGATCTGGTTGTCCGTAAGTATCATTGATATGATCTAATAATCTTTTAGGTTTTCCATCAACAGTAATAGAAGAATTTTCTATGGAATTAGTATATTCAGGAAATCTTTTTTTAGTCTTTTCATCAAAATGCCATCCTTTTTCTGAATGATATTTTAAACTTGCTTGTCCAAATGCAGCAGACAAATCTTTTTTGGATTCGCCTTGAGTAGATTCTACAGCGCAACCTTCATGAGCAGTATTTTGTTTTTTATTAATTAAATGAAAGTCATTTGCCCCAGAAAATCCTGCACCAACTCCAGACATTAATCTATGTTGATTAAGTCTATCAACAAGAGACTTTTCATAATCAAACCCTTTGTTTTTTTGAGTGGCTGGTTTTCTTATTTTAGAAAATGGAACTCTTATTTTTTTATTAGGTTCTGCTAAAGAAGAAACTACAGCATATCTTTTTCCTTTTTCATCAACTCCATGTCCATGAACAGATATTGTTGATGTTGAAAGAATATGTCCATGATCCTTATCTAGCGTATGAGTACCAATTTGACCAACATAGGGTTCAATATACTTTTTAGCATGATATCCTCCTTCTACCCCACCAGATAAGTTTGCTTCTCTAATGAATTTTTTAAATGTTAACATGAAACAGAACCCCTTTATAAGAAATAGTTTTTTAGTATTTATACATAAAGGGGTTCTTGAGTTTTTTAAAAACTAATTTCATCCTCATCTTCTACATAAGGAATTTCAGTCTCAACGAATTCCCCATTCTCATCAACAGCAACTCCAGAATCAATTTTTGTATAAAGATCCAGGAAAGCATCTTTAACTTGAGAATCATATCTTGAAACACAAAGAGTAATCGCTTTCATTTTATCATTAAAGATATTATAAGACTGTGCGATATGAATTAAGCGACGAATAGAAATCAATTCATCAATACCACCAGCATCAAAAGTCTTACGGATAACTCGTGCCCATTTAACCAATTTCTCAACAAAGTCAGAATCTTCAAGATAATGTGATAGAATCTTAATTTCAGTCTTTTCTGAAGGAAAGTCTTGTTCAAAAGTAATTGGAAACCTTTCAAGGAATGCCGAATCAAGAATCTGACAAAGATATTTACCATCTTCTGAACCATATCCTTTTGAGTTTGCGGTTACGATAACCTGGAATCCATCAGAAGCACGAACATACTCACCAGTTTTTGGAATAAAAATTCCATTACCTTCCAAAACAGAATTCAAGATAAGAACATTGGATGCCGAACAACGGTCAATTTCATCAAGAAGCAAAACCCAACCATTCCGAAGACAAGTAACAACAGGACCCTCAGAGAAACTAATATTCCCATCAACAAGGGTTGGAGAACCAATCAAATCAGATTGATCCGTTTCGGTAGAAAAGTTTACCCGAATACACTCGCGTTTCAATTCAGCACAAGACTGAAGAACCATGTGGGTTTTACCCAATCCAGAATGTCCAGAAATAAAGATTGGAAAGAATATTTTAGATTTAAGAATATTTTTTAAATCATTATAAAACCCAAACTTTTCAAAGTTTTCATCCTTTAGAGGAATCATGGATGTATTATCTTTATGAATGATCTTTTTCATAGGAACCACATTTTCAATAGACTCATTATAAGAAGGCATTTTAAATTTTCCATGTGAGATGCGATAATTCTGAATCCATTGTGGAAACTTAAATTCAGTATTTTCAATAAGAGAAAGAATCTCTTTGCGAGTAATTACATAATCAGCGCCAAACTTTTCTTCAACAAGAGAAACGAATTGCTTTTGATTTTCGGTAAGCATGATAAAAAATCCAATGGAAGTTGAATGAGAGAACAGTGTACACAAAGGCTCAAAAAAAGTCAAGCACTTTTTTATGCTTGACTTTTCAATTACTTAGAATGACTAGAACAATGTTTGCTGTTACTTCAATGATGTCATTAGTCTTTTGTGGATTCTGTATCAAGAAATTCATTATGCGAATTTTTATTATTTTCGGCATAAACTCCTTCTTTTATTGGAACGCAATTCGGGACTTTCTTTCCTCCTTTCTTCTTCATTCCAACAGCAACATATCCCTTCCAGCAAGCATCTTTTAATTCACCTGTTGGATTTTTTAACATTTTTCTAAGACTTTTAAATGATTTCATTCTTCTTCAGTACCCATTTTATCAGCAGCTTTCTTGATACCAGCAATTCTCTTACCAAACTTTTCAGAATGTTTTAAAAATTGTTTGGTGTCTGCTGGAGTTTTACTACGTTTAGCAGCAGCATCAGCATATTGCCAATTCTTTTCTTTCGCAGCGGTTGCTTTTTTAGTATAAGATTTTAAAGTATCAATACTTAATTCATCAATCTGTTCTGCTTCTTCGTTCATTTCAGCATGAAGATAATCACAAACGGTTTGTAGATAATCTTTTGCGATAGTAATCTTTGATTGGCACCATTCTGGCATATTGGTTTCATCTTCTAGCATATCAGCAATATGCTGTGCGTGCATCGTGATGATGTGCATATCATTCTTTGCCATCTCTCCTTCATAATCATATTCTTTTGGATCATTTTCTGGCGCTTCAGAAATGTTTCCTTTAAACTCTTTAAAACTTTTCATGGTATTTCTCGTAAATTAAATAAAAGTATTTATATTTTTTAAAATAGTGAAAACAATAATAAAATCATTCCTAAAGTTGTAGTTCCTAAAATAAAACAATAAATTAATAGTTCAAATAATGATAAAAGCAATTCACCCTTAAATAATTTATCAAAAAACCGAATAACTTTTGGAATAACGAAGCAAATAATTAAAATATTCACCAAAATCACAACAATAGCAAAGGCAATGATCATTAATATCTGAATCATCTTAATACCTTCTTGTTAGATTGATAGAGTATTTATGATAAATGAAACATCAACCCAGAACATAGTTATTGTCAAACAAAAAAAAGAAAAAGTCAAGCCATTTTTGGGCTTGACATCTCGGTTGATGTCATGTAAGATGGTATCTCAATTTGAACTTCAATAGGTAATTTACCATGTCCGACTTGACTGCTTCTAAAATAAACTTGGGCCGTTTAATTTCAGAAGAAAATATACTGATTGAGCAACGCAATGTTACCACAGCATATTTTGACACTGAATCTCGTCTTTTAGTAGTTCCTAAGTTAAAGGAAACCCTATCTAATGATCTTATTGATTTGTTTTTAATCCACGAATGTGCACATTGTATTTTTACTCCCTCTGACGAATGGTTACATGGCATAAAAGAAGTAAATAAAACTATTCTTAATGTTGTTGAAGATGCTAGAATTGAACGTCTTATTAAAGTGCGTTATCCTGGTCTTCGCCACACATTTTCTCGTGGATATAAAGAACTTCTCAAGAGAGATTTCTTTGGACTTTCTCGATTGAATCTCAATACTTTGAATCTTGTTGATAAGATTAATCTTACCGAAAAGGTTGGGTTTATCCAGGAAATCACTTTTAATCAAGAAGAGGAAATCCTTCATGAAAAAGTATTGAAGACAAAGACTTTTGCCGATGTGGTTAGAGTTGCGAAAGAAATTGCTGAGTATATAAAGTCTCATCCAATTGAAGAAGAATGTGATGGAGAAGATGAAGACTTCCAATTATCCAATTTTGGTGATTTACTTGATTTTGAAATTGATGATACTGTAGATAATCAATACAAATCAGAAAAGTTTGAAACAAAAGGTGATAATCTTGGGGCATTAAAATCAGGAGATATTGATGATGAAGAATCTGATGAAGAGTCTGATGATTCTGTTTCTGATGATTTTAAAGAATTGACCGATGATGAACCACAATCATATACTGACATTTTTTCAAAAGAAAATGAAAAACATCTTCTTTCCGAAGAATATAAAGATTCTATATATGTTGATATTCCAAAATATTCAACTTCTGATTTTGTAGTGGATCACTCCATAATTTATGGTAGACTTAAATCTGAAATTCTAAAAGATGCGATTGATAATACCAAATATAATACATTTAAACAGAATAATAATTCTGTAATTTCTTATTTGATTAAGGAATTCATGCTCAAAAAGAATGCCGAAGGGAGAAAAAAAGAAAAGATTGCCAAGACTGGTGATATCAATCTTTCAAAAGTATATTCATATAAGATTACTGAAGATATCTTTAAAAAGGCAACTATTACTCCAAAGCATCAATCTCATGGACTGGTATTCTTTCTTGATTGGTCGGCATCAATGGAAGAATATTTTGATGATACTATCAATCAGTTGATTTGTATGATGATCTTTTGTAGAAAGATGAATATTCCTTTTGAGGTATATGCTTTTTCTACCAATTATAAATCTGATTATGATGGTTCTAATAGAAGTAAATCTCAAGTGTTATCTTCTTCAGAAAATGTTGCTAATATCAATCCTTTGACGTTGATGAATTTATTCTCATCAAGAATGAGCAATATTGAATTTGTTGATTCTATCAATATTATGTTGAGTAGAGTATATGGATTTTTTAAAGGTAAAAATGATACTTTTTCTGCGATTCCATTTTGGTTTGGTCTTGGAAATACTCCATTAAATCATACTCTATTGGTTTCTAGAAAAGTTCTTTCAGAGTTTAAAATCAGATCAAAAGTAAATAAAGTAAACGCAATTTATTTGACAGATGGGGACTCTCATAATGTAACATATTCATTTAAACATAATAAGTATAATCACTTTTCAACAGAATATCTTGGGGGATATAATAAAAAAGTATATCTTCGCGATAAAGAAACTAAAACTGTTGTTCAGATGAAAGATATTCATGAATACTTTGGTGAAACAAATCGTTGCGTTGAGTTTTTGAAAAGTTCTTGCGACTTCAAAATTTTTGGATTCCGATTAATTTCTCAATCTGAGATGGGCAAAAAACTCCCAAAATATTTTGGATATGATGAACAAAATAGTGTTAGAAAGAAGTCATTCGCAAAAGAAAATTGCCTACTTTATTCCGAATCTTCATTTGATGAATTTTGGTTTGTTAAAGGAAATGTTAAGGATACAAACTCCGAACTTATGGATTCTTTTGATGAAAATGATTCAGTAACAAAAATGTCAACTAAATTTCAAAAGGCATTATCTGCTAGAACAAATAATAGAGTGTTCCTCAGAAAATATATTGAATTTATTAGTTGATAAGTATCTATTTACGGAAAAGATTATGTTTATACTAGATATTGAAACAATTGATATTGAATCTTCTGCGGTGGTTTTATCCACCGCTATTATTCATTTTGATGAAACAAAAGAGTACACTTATGACCAATTATTATCTAGAGCTTGTTTTGTCAAATTTAACTTGAGGGAGCAGGTTCAGCAATATAAAAGAACCGCCTCAAAAGAAACTATTGCTTGGTGGAAGTCTCAATCTGAGGAGACTAAAAAGGTTTCTTTTTATCCTTCTGATAAAGACACTAATCTTTTGGTTGGATTGAATAAGTTAAAAGATTATGTGGATTCCAATGAAGGGGAACGAATTGTTTGGGTTCGTGGAACATTAGATCAAATTACATTCAATTCTCTATGTAAAGCAGCAAAGTTTCCTCCGCTTTTTCCATTCAAGAATTATATGGAAACCAGAACAGCAATAAATTTGCTGAAGGAGACGGCAAAGAGTGGATATTGTGATGTTCCTGGGTTTGATAAAAATTTAGTGGTTAAGCACAATCCTATTCATGATATTTGTTATGATGCTCTTCAGATTTTATCTGGAACATAAAAAAAGTTTGACTAATTTACAATTTTCTGATAAACTATAATTCAAATTATTAGTAGAGGTAAAAATGTCCAAGTTTATTGTCCTTTATGGTAAAAATGACACCCCTGGAACGGCAGGTACAAGATATGAAATTTTTGATACCATTAAGTTTGATCCAAAAAAGGATTTTCAATCTCAAATGCGAAAATATGCCTTTCGGAAATTTTATGAATCTGGAAAAAAGGCATATCGTTTAAGAACAGAAGTTTTTTGTCGTAGACGAAATATCATTTTAAATAATGGTAAAGTGTTTGCTGAACGCATCAAGATTTTTGACCATGAAATCACAAACGAATACTTTGCGTTCGTTCCAATTGAATGTTTTGAGTTTTGATTATGTTGATTACAATTTTTATTTTGACATTTGCTTTTGCTTTTGCGTATTGTTGTATCCCATATAAACAAGAAATGGGGACATTTGTATACTGTCAATGGGTTATTTTATTTGGGACTTTTCTTTATATGCTGTCCAGTTGGATATTTTAAATGGGTAATAATGAACTAATTTCTTTTGCTGGATTGGTAGGAGTAAGTTCTGCCTTTGCTGTATTAATCATCATGTTAACAGTCCTAGTTTTGCGCGAATCGGATGATGAGGATGATGATGAATGAGCAAAACAAAAATGATATTTTGGTTGCTTTGGCGAATGGATTGAACGTTGAAGTTTTTGATTGTGATTATCAAGACTGGAAAATAGTTGACAATTCTATTTCAAGACTTTCTGAAAATGGAATCTATAGAATTGTTTCACAGGAACAATACGAGGTATTTAAATGAGCGATAATGTACTTTTTTATATTGGTTGTCTTTTTGGTGTTATTGTTGGTATTTCTACAACAGCATTAGTGGTTGATAACTACTATAATTTTGTTACTAAAGATGGATGGAAATGTACCAATGCTAGAATCATTGATGAAGATCCATCAAAAACCGAATGTACTGTATATAAGAGAAATAATTTAAATGGGTGATAGATTTTATTTTCTAATTTTTATTTTTTGTATGTTATTAACAACTCTAATTATTCTACAATATAGTTTTGGGATTGGAGAATTCCGGACTAAATGTATTGATGCTGGTGATATAGAATCACAAAAAGTAAATAATATGTTTGTTTTAGTCCAACGGCAGTTTTAGAACTAAAATGATAAAATGGTGTATTGGAATTTGGAATAATGAAGATACTTTTTATTTTTCTTATGATGATGCTACTGGAAAATATGGATTTTCTACAGAGTTAAAAGATGCTTTATTGTTTCCAAAACGAAATCGGAAACTTGATGAGACGGCTTGCTGGTTGCCTGTTTTTGTTATTGATGATTTGATTGACGATTAATTGGAGTTTTATAATGAACGGACTGGCAGAAGATCAAATTGAATTGCTAGAAGATTTCTCTCAAAATGATTCTTCAAAATATGCTGAGAGCATTTTAGCAATGTTGAATCTCCAAGAATATTATGATCTTTTATCAGACAATTTGCGAGATTCTCTTTACAACGAACTGCTAGTATGTTACAATGACATTACAGAAAATTTTATACGAATGAAAAAAGAAGAATCTGTAACTCACACAAAAACTATTATTCAATGGATTGAAAAGTAATGGAGGCTGTTATGGGCGATTATTTTGTTGTATCTTTAGATAAGAATATTGGAAAAGAGATTGAAATGGGTCATGGATTTGCTCACAAAGAAGATGTCGAAACCTATCTTACATTTCTTCAAAATAAATAATATAATAATATTGATTATTTTATCATTGAAAAAGAAGTAGAGTGTTAATATGAAAGATTGTTTTTCAAAACCAAAAAATAGAAGCATTGAAGAAATCTTAGAAAGAGCAGCATGGTTAGAAGAAATGCTCGTTGCCAGCACCCCAACATTTGATTATGATTGGGACTTGGTATTGCTTGCTGATGAAGTTAAGCGCCTGAAATCTATGCTTGGTATTAAATAAGGAGAATAATTATGTATATTGAAGATTTTAGAGAAATTATGACTCGTTTGGAATCAGATCACAAATCTGGAGAAAAATATCTTGATGGTTTGCGAGTTGTTGATTATTCTGTTTCTGAATTTGTAACAGAGAATCAATATTCTATTATTCACGCTCTTCAGTGCGATTATCTACAAAGGGTTTTATTTGGTGAAGAACTTTATGAATGGGTTTGTTGGTATCTTTACGATAAAGATTTTGTGAACTCACATTCATCAGAACCAAATGTTGAACTGAAAAATGGAGTAAAATATCAAATTACTCACCTAAATAGTTTTGTTGACTTCGTTCAACAAGAACTTGGGTTGAAGCAAAGACCCATAGGAATAGGAAATGAAAACAAAGAAATTAATTGATAAATACTTTAACTCAATCTTCAAGAAGAAAACTCAAAAACAACAAAAGTTATATTCTAGAATATTAAAAAAGAGTTTGAAACAAAAGAAGACTCACATTGTAAAATGATAAAACACGAAGAATATTCTACAGAAGATCTTCTCACATTATTGAAATGTGAGTATCTTTGGGAAGAAGAGAAGAAACTCATTATTGATGAGTTGGAAAATAGAGGCATTCTATATCTCGATAGGATTGAATATTTACATTAAAGGAGAAATGATATGAGCAAGTTTATTGTATTGGCAATGGTTATGGTTAGTATGGTTGGTTGTGCGTCAACCAAGGATGTTGATTCTCTACGGAATAGGGTTTCCACATTAGAAGCAGCACATCAGGTTCATGCAGCACAGCATTCTAATATTGTCTCTGACCATGAAGCAATTAAGGGTGAACATACCGATCTAAATGCTAAGTTTGATAGAGTATTCACTAAGGCAAATACGAAGTAAAAGAATTCGATGAAGTAGTAAGTAGTTTGGAGTAGACGGGAAGTTCGACTCTTCCCCACCTCCACCATAAAGCATATTAGTGAGAGCCGCTAAACCGGAATTATGCGGATTCTCATAAGTGATTCCGGGGCTAGTATGTTTTATAATGGGGGTGAATTGGAATCGATGCACAAATCAGGGACTATGGAGAATCGGCAAGTATCGGAAGCCGTAGGATTGGGGGTAACCTGGTCGTAGAAGATAAATAAAATAAATGCAAATATGGAAACATTTGCCCTAGCCGCTTGAGTTAGGTGAGGTTTTGGTGGGTTGACCTTATCACAAGAATAACCCACCACTTTATTTTAAATCTATAATATGAAAGATCCAATTTTTTTCTCAATAAGTCCAGAAACATTTAATCTATTTTCTTATATGATGGGAATTTCAACCGTTGCCCTATCTAGTTATTGGAATGGTAGAATAAAATGGACTCGCATCGCATTCATGTATGTTGGAGGATTGGCTCTATATTATGGATATTTCAAACACATATAAATAATAAAATAATCTCACACTCTCGCGCCTTGGGAGTAGTGGAGGGGGTTTCGAGGTTTTCCTCCACGTCCAAGAAAAACCTTGACTAATTTTCAACTTTCGGATATACTATAATCTCATACATCAAAGATGAGTGACAAATGAATTCATTAACAGATTGTCAAGTTTGTTTAAATAAAATTTATGGTGAAAGAATGGAACAGAATGATATATTTGGTTATCGGGAATTGGAAAGTCAATTTTCTTGGCATGATAGATTTCCTCAGGAATACTTCTGTAACGGAAAGGGAAAGATTTTAGGAAACATAACTCACAATACTATTGCTGATACATATAACGCAGTTTATAATTATAAATTGTTAGGAACATACATTAATAAAACATCTGCACGAATTGCGGTTGAAGAAGCAAATTACACAAGTTTAAACCAATATGAACAATGATGGGGAATGGATATACTATCTAATTATGGTAATGATCCTCTCTACTGTAGGGATTACAGCATATCATGTTGGTAAAGAATCAATGCGAAATAAAGTTCTACACACTTTATCCGTTGAAGCAAGGATTTCCAATACTCCAGAAGAATTGGAAATGATTCATAATAAGGTAATTTCACTTAACTGAGGCAATAATGGGAATTTTACAAGCAATTGCGGTTGACATTGAAAATCTAATTCAAGAAGGATATACCGATAGGGAGATTGCGGTATCTGTTGGAATGGATAGAAATATAATTCAAAATGTAATTGATTATTTTAGATATGAATATGAAAAATATCCAGAAATCTCTAAAAAAATAAATAGTAGGAGTAACAATTAAAAAACGAGGGAGCAAAGTATGGAATTTTACATTAGCCTAGAAACAATTGAGTTTTTTATTACTATTGTAATTGCCGGAGTTTGTTATGGGTTTTATTGTTATAGAAATGGTCTTCGTAGGGGATGGGATAACGCAATGTATACCCTTGAAGAAGAGGGAATAATTTCTATTGATGACACTGGTGAAGTTGCTAGAGTTGACGATAAAAAATATAAAGAGTGTAGAGATTATAGATGAATCTAGATTTATGTTCTGGTTGTGGATCGAGTGATGTGTCGGAAATTGTCTATGATGGGTATTTTGAATTTGAAAGTAAAAGATACCCATTGAAGACAAAATTTACCAAATGTCAAAACTGTAATAGAGAATATTACAGTCACGGACAAATAGAAGAAAATCAACAATATCTAAGATCTGTTAGTAGAAACCCAGAAAATTTATTACCAAACTGACATGTACGTTTGTATCTGCTCTGGAGTTACGTTAAAAGAATTTAGGGACATTGTTGATGAATATCCGAACATTGAATTAAAAGAGTTACAACAAAATTGTGACATTGCCAATCAATGTTGTAAATGTATTCCAATGATAGAGGGTATATTAGATGAGCAAAAAATATGTAGTTCCAGTTAACTTTGATTTTGATGGAAATGCCTTTATTCAAATTCCAGAAGAAATTTGTGAAGAACTTGATTTAGTAGAAAATGATTTTATGTACTGGGAAATTATTAACGATAGTCTTATTTTGAGGAAAACTGATGAGTGATAAACAAATTCAAATTATTGAAACGATTTCAATGTTTAGAATCAGATATGTTGTTAGAACTGATGATAAAGATCTAGCGGTAAATTTTTTTGAGTCTGGTAAAATTGATGCTGAGATGAGTCAATATCATTTGGGTGAAATTATATCTCATGTTAGAACTGTAAATGAGGATGAATTCATTGAGATTTTTGATGAAGATAATGATTATCTGAACGATTGGTCTAAAGAAACGAAACTAGACTCTATTCATAATATTGATGATGGTTGGGAATTTAGTTAATAATAGTGGGGGAAATATGAGAAAAGTAGCAAAAGAGATTTTTACCGAGGCGGATAATGAGACATTTTGTATGGGGCGGGTTGCTTGGGGTGCAAGTTTTACTGTAGTTTGTATTGTAGCAGGAGCAGTAATTGTTACCGGAGGAGTGGTTGGAATTGCTGAATTAGGAATTGCGTTAGCAACAATCGCAACTGGTCATGGTGTAGCAATTAAACTAAAATCATGAAATTTAAAGATATAACCCCAGAACTTCTTTTTGATTTAACAAAAGAAGCATTAAATGGATATCCAGTTGATATTTCCGACCTACAAATTGATGAAAATGAATATTTAAAATTAGTTTGTTTGGAACTTCTTGATAGATATTCCACTCTTGATGATGAAGATAGACAAGTTGCAATGTTAGCAGCAAATGTTTCGCTGGTTCTTGAAAACTTCATATTAAGTTTAAAACTATTTAAACTAATCAACAAACAAAAAGATTAAGATTTTTCTTGACTTCTAGTCTTCTTTGAGATATACTGTTCCCATCAGTCAACTCTTTAGGTCTATTTTATGAAAAAATTTGATATTGTTTTTATTGTTGTCTTTATTATTGTAATGGGGACAAATTTCTACTTCAATAATGAACGCCAAAAGAAAATTGATGAGCAGACAAAAATCCTTTTAGAATTGGAAGACTCCAATAAAAAGTCTTACGAAAATATTCTTCGTACCTTTGATGATATCAATAAATCCCTTGATGTGCTTGAGTCTAGGTAGAAAAATGAAACTTGTAATTAATACAGTCTATGGTGGTTTTGGGTTATCTCAAAAAGCATTTGATTATTACAATGAACTCTCTGGTGGTAATCAAAAATGTGAATGGCATATTGACAGGGACGACCCATATTTGATTCAAGTAGTAGAAGAAATGGGCGATACTGCTAATGGTGGACTTTCGGCATTAAAGGTTGTGGAGATTCCAGATGATGTTGAATGGGAAATTGAAGAATATGACGGTGCGGAACATATTGCTGAAAAGCATAGAACTTGGAGGTAACTTTGACAAAAGATCGCCTGATTGAACTCGCAATCAAAGCGGGTGCTCTTGAAGAAACTACAATTACAGAAGATAAAAATGGATCTTTTGTTCCAGGAAGTCTGTTGTATATGTTTTATTATGATGAACTTGAATCCTTTGTTGAATTAGTTATCCAAGAACTCCACAATGAATCTGACTAAAAAAGACTTACTCGCAATGCAGGACTTTAATCGTCTGCGTTCAAGAATTGGCGAACCAAAGATGAATGAGGAGCAATACCTTAATTATATCTATGGTAAAACAAAACTAATTAAGGATACCAAGGCAAAATATAAAGGTATTGATATTCCTAATTGGGCGAATGATTGTAGAAAATTTGCTTCAGTGACTTCAAATCATATTGCCACCAGAAAGAATGATGATTATAAGAAAGAAGTTTCCAAAAATTATACAGTAGCAATTGCTTATAATAAGGGAGGATATCAAGTCCTTCGCAACGAAGAAATTGCTACCGCTGGAAGAAAAGTTTAAAAAAATGGTATAAACTATATAAATACTTTCTTTAGGGGGTGTTTATGAAAAGGGAAATTAAAATAAAATTGGGTAGAATGTTGGAAACCGCACCAGGAGTATTGTTGCTTATTGTTGGTATTAATATAGTTATGCTTGGATTGCTTGGGTTTTCTTATTTGATTGTATCTGCGTTGTTTTGATATAAAGGAGATGATGATATGGCGGATTATGTTACTGAAGATGATATTGTAAATAGAATTTGTAAAGATTGTATCATTGCGTTAAGATGGAATCATAAACCGCCAGTAACGGTAGTTCTTCCAACCCCATCTTCAACGCAAACATCAAATCTTGCCAATACTAACAATCTTGGAGTCGCAAATACAAAAACTGCGAATACTGGAATTTCTAATACTTCCATTAATTCCGCAGATCAACGAGCAATGCCAGCAACCGTTGCCCAAAAATCAACATTACAATATCAAACATTAAATGAACCTGGAGTATGGAAAGATGTCCCTCCAATTGAAAGTCAAATCAGCATTAGTAGTTCTTCTGGTAGTATTTTGAAACTTTCAAATACTGCTTCTCTTGCCAATGTTTCAATGTCTTCAAATGGGACCCTGAAACTTGCTGATGTTAGACAATATATTGAAAATACTTAATATGGAAAAATATACATATTTATTTAGAGATGTCATTTCTCACATCATGTTGCCAGAGATTTTTATTTTATTATTTGTTATTATATCCATACGATCAATTTTTGTGATTGATCGTATTATGAAGGATAGAGATTTGTGAGTGGTTATATAAAACATGAGTAAAGAATATATAAAATCAGCAAAGGGGCTCAGAGGAGTATTGTGTCGAGCATCATTTGGTAATATGTTCCTAAGAGTAACCAATGAAGACAACACCTACACCGATTATGGTATTTTTCATTACGATATGAATGTCACTATTGATGATGACGATGCTCACATTTATAAAGATGAGGATGGATATTATATTGATTACAGTCCAGAAACACTAGGAGAATAGTTATGTCAGGTGGACATTTTGACTATAAGCAATATGAAATTGAGAATATTGCTGATGAAAT
>JGI24890J29729_1000729_pt1 | contig 18472 bp, 32 predicted proteins | sample FreactcultureFD7_FD_29729 | JGI IMG/M metagenome (IMG submission 29729)
ACTAACCCCCAAGGCAACGTAAGCCACAATCAACCCCCATTCTTTTGATGGTGGTTTAAATGACGGTTCTTTGTAATTAGTATCAAAAAATTCTCTAGGATCAAACCATCCAAATGCGTATTGTTTTTTAGTCATCATAAAAACCTGCTAAATATAAAATAAAAAAGAACGCACCAGTTATTACCATACCAGCTACAGTCATTACAATAGCAAAAATAAAAGCGTCAACTAATGCGTCCATGTCGTTTTCTCCAAAGTTTAGAATGGTATGTCCGAGTCCAAGTCATCAAAACCCGATCCAGTATTGGCAGGTTTTGAATTAGTTTGGGCAGGTTTATTGGAGTCGGTTTTCTCCCCTCCGAGCAAGCGGATCGTATCAGCCTTAACGTGAGTTGAGGTTTTTTCAACACCATTCTTGTCCGTATATTTTTGAGTTACAAGCGAACCCTGGATAAATACCATTTTTCCAGATTTTATGTATTTTTCAGCAATTTCAGCTAATTTTGAATAACAGGTGACGTTGTGCCACTCTGTTTTAGTCATTATTTCACCAGACTTATCCCTCCATTTCTCTGAAGTCGCAACCGAGAAATTAGCCACTAAGTCTCCAGATGGCATGGCTCTGATCTGGGGGTCTTTACCGACATTACCGATAACTTGAATTTGATTGAACATTTGATTCCTTTTCTATTGCGTCTGCTAAAAGTTTAAATTGCACCGATGTAAAAAGATTAGACCAATGCAAAATTTCATGTTTGCCTAAATAAGAATAAGCAATTGTTAAAAAATACCACTCTAAATGTCTGAGTTCGTAGTAATTTAATTTACTTGTGTCCATTTTTAGTCTGCCAAAATTGAAGTAAATTTTTAAACATAATCCAACCCTTTTCTAGTTCCTCCTGAGTCCATTTGTGGAGGACAACCAGTCCAGGGTTAGTGCGAGATACAAAAGCATTAGCGCACTCGGCATGGGGTAATCCAAGGCCAACTCGGTACGCTGCCAGTTGCATCAAGTGTTCGTCATACCCAACAATCTTGTCTCCAACGTCAAATTCCTTAGTTTTCACGTCAATGACAACTCCCCTATCGGTTTTAGTGTGTAGATCGGTTTTACCTCCAAATCCGTCTGGATGAGCAAACGACATTTCAGGAATCCAAATCTGGGAGGCATAGTGTTCACGCATAAGATCGTCAAAAGACTGGACGTGCTCCTGGTGCGCCCCATAACCTTTACCCTCATAAAATCCTTGGATTGACGCATGGATTTCAGTCCCGCGGTTGGCAGCCTCCTTGCCCTCCTCCTTAGAATCGGACATGATCCTAGCAATCCATTCCTCCTCGGTCTCCTCCGCACGTTTGGGAAGGGTTAGTGCAGCCATAAGCACCTGACGTTGTAACCAGACGTTTAATGCAGGCTTGGCAGCGACATTCAGAATGGTTGTGACGGATGGGACAAGGTTCATTGTCCGAGCGTCTCTGAGCGTTGTATTGCGTTCTTTACCGTTCTTTCCAATGACGGTGTACTGTGGATTTCCTTGTCGGTCATACCAATGTTGTGACTCGGATGCTCTGGTTTCGTTTTGTGTTGTCATGCTAATCCCCCTAATTTTGATTTCAATGAGTCTTTTGCTTTGATGGTTGCTACTTTGTATGTTTCGTTATTTACGCAATATTTGTATGCAGCCTTAAAAGCCTTTTCAAGTTCGTCAAGGTTTTGGCAGTCTCCAATTGCGGTAATCAAGTCGGCAGCTACTGACTCGTTAAATGCAGGTGTCTGAACAATTGTTTTAGGCTTGGACGCTGAATTACCATCGTCATCCTCTGGGGCTTGCGATGTGGCGGTCATCAAAGACGCTCGGCGAATGTAGGTCAAGCACGACATAAAACCTTGGGGATCGTGCTTAGGTGCTGGGAAGAACAACTTGCCACAATCTAAGCGCTCACCAGACTCGTGGAGAAAACTAGTCTCACAGATGATGCCGTCTGGGTGTTCNGATGTGGTCTGAAACAGGAATATGCCGTTGTCATTTAAAGCCCCTACAACGCTGTCAACGCAAGATGCTAGGTCAACATAACGACTTTTGAAATGAGGGTTTGTAGCGTTCTTTAAAGCGGGTGCAAATTGACGCTGTGCTTTGACCAAAGCCGTTGCAATTAATTTACCGCCTGAATTTGTTGGTTTATCAGTCATACTTGTGCCCCAGTTAAATATCCAATGAAGAAAATGCAAATAATGATGCAAGCGTAAACAACTAATTTATCTTCTTTGTCCATTATTTGAACTCCTTAATTGGATATAAAGCATCGAGTTCAAGTCTACGAATAAACTTAATTAATTCGGCCTGGGAGTTAAGTTCTTTTCCTGTGTAGTCATGGATAAGATTTAAGACTGATTTGATACCGTCCTGGTATCCGTCTTTGTAGTGATCCAAATTGTCTTTGGATGGGAGGGTTTTATTTTCCATCTTTAGTTTTCCTTAGTTAATTGAATTTTCTTTACATCAGTTTTGTGCTGATGTTTGTTATTGTAAGATTATTCTTACTAAATAACCACAATTTACAAAAAATATTCAATTCTGTTGCTTTTATGTAAGTTATGTCTTACAATTACAACATGGAAAAACAAAGAGCAATTGAACTAGCTGGTTCTGCTTCTAAACTTGCAAAATTGTTAGGAGTAGAGAGGCAAAGTGTACACAAATGGAAATTAATTCCACAGGGTAGGGTTTGGCAATTGAAGGTTTTAAAACCTGAGTGGTTTGATAAAACTTCAAGATTTTGATGTAGAATAATTTGAAACACGGCTAGGTTGGGGGTAGCTACCCAACTGAAAAGAGACCCACCCTCCTGCCGAGGTTTCCTTTCTGGTGGGGTTTTAAGGTGCGGATATGAAAATAAAAAATTGGACTAAATTTCAGCACTTCAAGGATCGTAAACCTCCTTGGGTGAAACTTTATCGTGATCTTTTAGACGATATTGAATGGCACGAACTCGATCCAGTAGCTGCAAAAGTTCTTACTATGCTTTGGCTTATTGCATCTGAAGACGATGGAAATATACCTGAGTTAAAAATTCTTAGTTTCAGATTGCGTATGCCTTTAAAGACTACTAAAGATTGCATTACAAAGCTAAATCATTGGTTGGAACAAGATGATATCAACGTGATATCAAATGGATATCAAAGTGATAGTCTAGAGACAGAGACAGAGAGAGAGACAAAGAAAGAGAAAGAGAAAGAGGGAGATGCACCTTTCGGTGTATCAATTGAGGTTTGGAATGATTTTGTTAAACATAGAAAAGCCATTAAAACCCTGGTAACAGAAAATGTAATTAATTCAATTGACAAAGAGGCTATAAAAGCAGGTTGGACACTTGAACAAGCATTGTCTGAAATTGTTGCAAGAGGTTGGAGAGGGTTTAAAGCTGAATGGGTAAAAGACAAAACGCTAACTCCTGCTGCAACCAAAAAACAAGAATTTATTTCTGGATTGACCAGGGGTTTAATGGGAGGTGACAAAAATGTCAAACTTATTGATCTTTAATCCAACAAGTTCAGATGATGGTCTGGATTACATATTTGGGAAGATGATGGCTATTTATGGTCAATCATTTGTGCGTAATTGGCAGGACATTGATCCAAGTTTAATGCGACAAGTTTGGACTGAAGAACTTGGGGAATTTCTAAAATCTAAGGAAATATTAGATCACGCATTAAAAAGCATGGATGGTGACTTTCCTCCGTCTGCAATTAAATTTAGACAACTTTGCAAAAGTTCTCAAGATATTTATGATTTAGAGACCAGGGGAGGAATTGATAAACTTGCCAAACGTCTTGGATTAGAGGGGTGGGATGAAATGAAACCTTGGACACAATTTAAAAGTTTGATAATCAAGGAAGCTGAATTAAGAGGTGTATTATGATTAAAACCGTTTGGCAGCGAGTACCCAGACATTGTGAAGTGCTTGGAATCTGCCAGGCCAGGAATTGTGCAGGATGCCCACACAAAGACCCTTTTAAAGATGTAATTGTCAGTAGAGAAGTTTTAAAATTAACCAGCAACATAGGAGAAAAAGCAAAACGAGAAATAAGAGCTTGGATATTTGAGAAAGATTAATCAACAACTAAGGAAACATAAAGATGAAAACACAAAATCAAATGATATTAAGTTATTTACAAAAAGGTAAGTCATTGACTGCAATGGACGCTTTGAAACTATTTGGATGTTTTAGATTGGCAGCAAGGGTCTCCGATCTAAAAGAAATGGGAGAAAAGATAGTCTCGTCCAGGAAATACGTNAAAAACAACTTGGGCAAAGACGTAATCGTTGCAGTTTATTCATTAAAGGCTTAACCATGAAATACTTACTTATCGCACTTTTAGCACTGGCTGGATGCTCTACTCCCAAACTAGAAACTCCTACCCAGTACGCTTACACTTCCCCCCCAGTCGTGCCAATTCGGGTCGATCCACAGGCTCAACAGATGTCCAGGTCTGAAACTGTATCGGCTACTATCCAATGCGAACAGGACGGTTTAAGGGCAGTTCCAATCATGTCCAAGCGGATAATTTCTGGAATGATGAGCGACATTGTGATCGACATCCAATGTTTACCCAAACGCAACATTTTTGATGTGAAATTCTAATGAACTCAAAAAAAGCAAAAGCACTCAGAAAGTNACTTAAACAAAACAACATTGATATAGCTGACAACGCTTATGAGACCGACAAGAGACGAGTTGGTGGACAGACTCAACTCAAGAAGCAATCAGGCCGATCAATGTATCAAATGATAAAGAAGACAATGTATGACTACGGACAAAAGAATATTCGTTCTAAGTCACTCTGAGGCCAGGCAAAGAGCCAAGGATTTTGTGGGAGTTGCTCCCGAAGGTTGGGTTGTTGAATTTAAACCAGCAACTCGGACTTTGGAGCAAAACGCAAAACTTTGGGCATCTTTGTCTGAAATCTCAAAACAGGTTGTTTGGCATGGAAGAAAACTAACCTCCGAGGAATGGAAGTTTGTTTTCTCCAGCGCAATCAAGAAACAAGAAGTCGTACCAAATATTGACGGAACTGGGTTTGTGGTTCTTGGTCAATCCACTTCTAAAATGACAAAAAGTGAAATGTCTGAGTTATTGGAATTGATTCAGGCTTTTGGTGCTGAACATAATGTTAAATTTGAGGATCAATATGCCGAGACCTAAATCAGAGATTACCAAAGGGGTTTATGTAAATATACGCATGAGCGTTAAACAAAAGGAAATGTTTCAAGATCTGGGGGGCGCTGATTTCCTAAGAAACTATTTAGACAGACAAATCAGATCCGAGGAAATACAACTTGGTCTACCAACTTTGAAGGATAAAAATGACTCAAATACCGTATAACACAGGTAAAGTAAAGATTGGATGCAAATTTAATCCTGAAATTAATTATTGCAATCCAGATCAAGACTGGATACAAAAATTATTACTTAGTTTTAAAATATGACCTGGGAGGTTAACAAGGCACTCCAGGATGTTGGATTTAGGCAATTTTCCTTGTTTCTGGCCTAACCTGTCAAACAACCAAATGGACTCCCAATGACTAAATGTAAGATTTGCAAGTCTGAATTTGTCAGGCGAACCATGAGCCACAAAACTTGCAGTCTGGAATGTGCTTTAACCTGGCTACATCAAGTCAAGGTGAAGGAAAAATCTAAAGTTGATAGATTGGACAGGGTAAAGACTAAAAAAGCCTTGGAGAAGCTAAAAACTCGTTCAAACTGGATGAAAGATGCTCAACAAGTATTTAATGAGTTTATTAGGAATCGTGATAAAACTGAACCTTGCATTTCTTGCCAAAGATTTCACCAAGGACAATACCATGCAGGTCATTTTGTTTCGGTCGGTTCAAGGCCAAATTTAAGGTTTAATGAGCAAAACGTACACAAACAATGCGCTCCTTGCAACAATCATTTGTCTGGGAACATAATTCAATACCGAATGAATTTGATTAAAAAAATTGGGATTGAGGCGGTTGTCCAGTTGGAAACCGANTTTGAACCTAAAAAATACACAATTGACGAACTNAAAGAAATTGTCCAAATTTACCGAAAAAAGGTTAAAATGTTAAAAATGGTTGATTGACAACCTAAATTTTGTGATAATCCATTTTATTTTAGGGGATTCCCATGCCAAATTTCCAAGGTGTTGCAACCGATGAAGCCAACCTTACGTCTTTAAATTTCTTTAATGATACGTTTTTGCCAATTAAAAGTGTTTACAACACAACGGCTACATTAAGTCCTGCAGCAGTTGGCGCAGGAACAACCGCAGAGCAGACTTTTACAGTAACTGGTCTTGCAGTTGGTGATGTAGTGTTTGTGAATAAACCATCTGCACAAGCAGGTCTTGGAATTGTAGGAGCAAGAGTTTCAGCAGCTAACACACTTGCAATTAATTTTGCAAACGTCACAGTAGCATCAATTACCCCAACTGCATCCGAAGTTTATCGGATCGGTGGACACCGTTAACCTAAGGAGATAAAAATGGCTAAAATGGAATATGAATCAGACGCAGCAAAAGACAAAGAAGGCAAAACAGGTCTAAAAGATCCTGGTCACTTACAAGTCGCTGCAAACTACGCAACCGAGTGCAGAGATGGTACAAAGCCTTATATTCGTCCTCCAATGGGGCCAGTAAAAGAGCCAAATCTGACAAACGGAGTTCCAATGCTCCCACAAAAGAATATCAATTCTGGTAACAGATAATGGCAACCAAGGTCGCTAAAAAGGTTGAAGTTCTATCTATGCCGAGCCGAGACATGGCTCAAGAGAAGAAATGGCAAGCTGAGAGCGATCTAAGGACGCTCCAAGCTGCCAGGGAGATTGAGGCAAGTAGGACTAGATTGGCTGCAGCAAAGAGATGCGCTGACGATCAAATGAAGGCTTTATCTCGCATAAAGATGAAGAAATGAGCTTAGGTAATTCAAAAGCCATTGGTGTTGCTTATTCTGATCAAAACATTCAGGGAGCAGATATTGTTTCTGCTAACAATGTTATTGCAACTGGTCAGATAGGTTATGCTGCAGGGAATTACACTCAAGTCACTCAGCAGACTGTTAAAACTACTGCAGTAACTAGCAACACTCCTTCTGGCTCGATAACTACTTCCAATTCTCAACTTGCACCATCTGCTCAAGCGGTATTTACGGTCAATTGTTCGGCAGTAAGTGCAAAAGATACAGTTATTGCAAGTGTCGCAAGTGGTGGAACACTTGGAGCTTATAACGTATTTATTGCAGCAATTACAAATGGGCAGTTTACAGTTGTGATTAAAAACTCAACCAACAATGCTTATTCTGAGGCGGTCACAATCAATTACGCAATTTTGCACACTCAAGGATAATCATGTTAAAGAAATCTGACTCAAAAAAAGCCTTTAAAGAGAATGTAAAAGAGGAATTGAAAGAGAAAAAGCCTCTAAAGCAAGCTCTAGCAATAGCTTACTCTGAGAAACGTGAAGCAGAGAAAAAGAAAAAAAAGAAGTGAGCAGGTCTAACGTCACAATAGACATTGATGACGAAACAAGCGAAGTAACAATTCACATTCTTGGCGAAGGATTGGCTTTACAAGTAGCACACGACTGGGTCACACTTCTCAGGCAGCATGGATTTGATGTAGACATTGAACAACAACCGCAAACGATAAACTAAAATGCCCTCAATAGCTGATCTTTACTCTACGATTGACAGTTACAAACGCAGGGCAGCGGACGTTCTCAGCGATCCACAAAACAGTTTAATGCAGATGCTTGGCTATGCCAATGACAGGGCTAGAAACTACAACGAATCTCTTGCACAAGCGTCAAAAGAGCGTGGTTATGGCCCTAAGACGCAAGAACTAGCGCAAGCAATGGCTGAAAGTTATTCTCCAGCAGGAATGTTTATTGGAGAAAAAGCATCCTTATGGAATAAAGACGCTGCCAATAAATTTTTAAATTTAGAAAAAGAAGGTATTTCTGCTGCGGATGCTTGGAAACAAACTGGCACTTTTAGAAGTCCAGACGGGAGATTAAAGCAAGAATTAAGCGATTTACCCTCTAAAGGTAGAGCAGATATATCTCCTGAACAAATGGATCAAGAATTAAATTTAACTGCAAAACTTAGTTATGGCAAAGAATTTAAAGATTTAGACCTTAAATCTAAAAACGCTATAAAAAATGATGTTTACGAATACCAATCAAAATTACCAAGTAATTTAGTTCATCCTGAATTATATAACGCTTATCCATCTTTAAAAAACATTGAATCAACTGGTGAATTAACTCCAGGCACGCAGACAACTGGAAAATACTACAAAACAACAGTTAACGATCAACTGAAAAACGAATCAATTAGTGCTAATGCGGGAAATTTAGAAAACCTTAGAAGCACTTTATTACATGAAGCACAACACGCTATTCAACAAAGAGAAGGATGGGGAAGGGGAGGAAGTCCCACAGAATTTAATGAAATAGCAAAACAAATCAAATACCATAAAGATCAGTTTGAAAATGCTTATAACCAAAGAATTACAAGCGAAGATCCTATTGCTATTGAGAATGCAGCACAACAAATGACTTTTCATGGTTTAAAAATGGGGAAATTAAAACAACAATTTGGCCAAAATCCTATGGATTATTACAGTAGATTGTTGGGAGAGGCAGAATCTAGGGCAACTGAAGCAAGAAGGAATATGACTTTAGAGGAAAGACAAAACACATTTCCGTTGGAATCTTATGATGTACCTATAGAAAAATTACTTGTAAATCCTAATTCAAATCTTAACTCACTTAACTATTCAGTTTCAATCCCACAAGACCCACACGCACCTAATTACTTGGAAGATGTACATAAAGCATTAGCTCAAAAACCAATAGACGTAACAGACGTTCACGCTCCAAACTATTTAGAAGACATACATAACCAACTGGCAAATCAACAATAAATTTGCAATTTGTCAGAATAGTATTACAATCTGACACTATGAAGAAAACAGTTAAATCACACCCCAACCGAACAGGCAGACCCACTCTTTACAAAGAGCAATATGCCCAAGAACTCATAGATTATTTTAATCAACCTGCATACTCAGAGAAAACAGTCATTCTCCCAAATGGAGTAGAACGGACTGAAAGATTATCTAATCTATTCCCAACACTAACGCGATTTGCTGCCAGTAGAGGTGTCACAAGAGACACTTTACATGAGTGGGCTAACGCAAAAGATGAGAACGAAAGACTTAAACATCCTGAGTTTTCCGACGCATATAAGGTTGCAAGGCAGTTACAGGAGTCTGTTTTAGTTGAAGGGGCTACTGCAGGGGTCTTTAACGCACAGTTCTCAATCTTCACCGCAAAGAACATTTTAGGTTGGAGAGACAAGACCGAACAAGAGATTACAGGTGCATCAGGTGGGCCACTTCTTATGCAAGTAGCAACCGACAATGACGCTTAAGTACACAGAGAAACAGATTGAGGCGATGAAGTTGATGAGTGGAGACCCCACTTACGTCATGCTATTTGGTGGGTCAAGGTCGGGGAAGACGTTCATCACAATCAGGCAGATAGTAACCAGGGCGATCAAAGCAGGCGGTTCAAGGCACACAATTCTCAGGTTTAGGTTCAATCACGTTGTCAACTCGGTCGTTTACGATACATTCCCAAAGGTAATGAAGATTTGCTATCCAACGGTCAACTACAAGCTAGATAAGACGCATTGGTTTGCGAAGCTGGACAATGGATCAGAGATTTGGTTTGGTGGATTGGATGATAAGGAAAGGACGGAAAAGATTCTAGGTATGGAATTCAGCACAATTTACTTGAATGAGTCAAGCCAGATAGCTTGGGGTTCGGTTGGGATTGCAATGACTCGACTGGCTCAGAAAGTCAATCAGAAAATCATGGTGGATAAAAAGATTGAGATGAAGCCTCTTAAGCCAAGGATGTTCTTTGACTGCAACCCGCCAGATAAGAACCATTGGACGTACAAGTTATTTGTGCAGCGCAGAGACCCAGAGACAGGAACCAACCTATACACTCCCGAGGATTACGCATACTTTCAGATCAATCCTAAAGACAATGTGGATAACTTGTCGGACGGATACTTAAAGACTTTGGAAGGATTGTCTGCCAGGCTCAGAAAACGATTCTTAGAAGGAGAGTTTACAGATGCTAACCCTAACCAATTGTTTACTGACTTGTACTTTGATCGGTGGCGCACTCAAGAGGAAGACTTACCTGAGTTTGTTCGAGTGGTCGTTGGAGTTGACCCTAGTGGAGCAGGAGACTCTGACAATGCTGACAATGATGCAATTGGCATTATCGTAGGAGCTTTGGGGACGGATGGGAACGCATACTTACTTGAGGACTGCACAGTCAAAGCAGGGCCTGCAACCTGGGGAAAAGTGGCAACAAGTGCATACGACAGGCACAACGCAGACATATTGGTGGGTGAAAACAATTATGGTGGGGCAATGGTTGAAATGGTTATTCAAGCGTCTAGGCCAAGAACAAATTACAAGTCAGTCCTTGCCACTCGATCAAAGATGGTCAGGGCAGAGCCGTTTGCTCCACTTTACGAACAGGGAAAGATCAGGCACGTTGGGAGGTTTGCAGATTTAGAGGAAGAACTTGGAGGATTTAGCACCAATGGATACAATGGGAGTAANTCCCCAAATAGAGCAGACGCTTGGATTTGGGTGCTAACCGAACTGTTTCCTGCAATTTTGCGATCAAAAGTTGAGAAAAAATCACAAAACGCACCAAAAAAACAGTTTAATTCTAATAATTCACCTGGATTTTGGATGTAAACATGGCAACAAACACCGAAGACGAAATTATCCGCAGAGCGCACGACAACTTTAAACATTGTTTGGACTGGGAGCAAGCCTCCAGACAAAGTTTTAGGGAGGACATGAGATTTCTGTTTGCCGACTCGGACAACCAAGACCAATGGGAACCAGCGGTCAAGGCCAGACGTAGACTGAATACTCAACCCATGATTACAATCAACAAGGTGCATACTCATTGGTTGCACGTTGTAAATAATCTCAAAGAAAACAAACCGTCCGTATCGGTTCACCCAACAGGAAACGAGGGAACTTATGAAGCTGCTGAAATCTTTGAAGGCTTGGTTCGTCACATTGAGTACATCTCTAACGCAAAAACTGCTTACGATATGGCAGCGGAGCAACAAGTAGGTGGTGGAATAGGATATTGGACGGTTACAACTGCTTACGCTGACGATTCCACATTTGACCAAGAGATATATATTCGGGAAGTCCCAGACGCAATGTCGGTCTATTTAGATCCACACATTAAGAAAAGGGACGGTTCAGACGCTCGGTTTGGGTTTATCTACGAAGATATGCCAAGGGAAGTNTTNGAGATGAAGTACCCAGGNGANTCCGTTCCAATGGCTTATTCGGGTGGAGCGCAGTCCTGGGTTACTAAAGATGTTGTTCGGTTGGCTACTTATTACGAGCGTGAGAATAAAAAGGAATGGCTTTATTCAATCCCAAATGAAGACGGATCAATGAAGTTTGAGCGTCAATCAGATATGACTAAAGAAGAAGTCAAGATGCTAAATGAGGCTATCCGAATGGGTGCGGACATCGAGCGCAGACGCATTGACAAGAATGTTATCCACAAGTATTTAATCGGTGGGAATAAGATTTTAGAGAAAGGAATTTGGGCAGGGAAGTACGTTCCAATTGTCCGAGTGCCTGGGGAGGAGATGCAGATCGAGGGCAGATTAGACCGTAAAGGTCTGGTTCGATACATGAAGGATGCACAAAGAGCGTACAACTACAACGCATCTGCAGCGCTTGAATATGGCGCTCTACAGTCAAAATCACCGTATTTAGCACCAGTTGAGGCAATAGAAGGGCTAGAAAACTACTGGGAAACTGCAAATACTGAGAATCACGCTTACCTAGCTTACAACCATGCGGACGAAAACGGCAACCCTATTCCTGCTCCAGCAAGGTCTCAGCCTCCCTCCTCTGCTCCAGTTTACATGGAAGGAATGCAAGTCGCTGAGAATGAGATGATGATGACTTCAGGTCAGTATCAACAGACGTTTGGGGCGCAAGGTCAGGAGCTTTCAGGGGTTGCAATTGGCAAACGTCAATATCAAGGAGAAAGGGTAACTTACCACTTCCAAGACAATCAAAACATGGCTATCCAGTTCACAGGTAAGATTTTGATTGATCTAATTCCTAAGATATACGACACCAAACGGATTATTAGAATTTTGGGTGAAGACGGAACTGAACAAGAGGTAATGATTGACCCAGAATTAAAAACCGCATTTAAACAACAGGAAAATAAAGAGGAAGCTACAGTCACTTCAATCTTTAATCCGTCTGTTGGTTCTTATGATGTAGTTGCAGAATCTGGTTCTAACTACGAAACGAGAAGACAAGAGGCATTCTCTGCAATGTCTCAAATGATTGGTCAACAACCGCAACTCGCACAGGTTATCGGTGACTTATATATGGGTTCGGCTGACTTCCCTAATGCGGATAAGTTGCAGGAACGCATGAGAAACTGGATTCCTCCAGCTATCCTTGGGACTGGGCCAAGCGAACAAGAGCAGGCTTTAATGCAGCAACTCCAACAGTCTCAACAAGTTATTGCTTCGCTCACTCAACAGGTTCAGGACAGGAAAGTAGATCAAGTCATGGAGAAACAACGACTTGATATGGACGCTCTCAACCATTTGGCTATCAGATTGGAAAAAGAGAGAGACAGTTTAATTAGTGCTTTCAAGGCTGAGACCGAAAGATTGAAGACACTTATTAAGGATGTGAATCCTACGCAACTGGGGGGAATTACTGACAAGATGGTTGGAGAGATCGAACAAGCCAAAAATCCTGCTCAAGACATTAACCCCGATTACATAGACCCCTCACAATATTTGCAAAATGCTATCCCAACCATTACAGGATGAAAATGGAAACTACAGTTGAACAAACCGTAACTGAAGGAAATAACCAGGCTGACGCAACCAATGCCCCTCAGCAAACTCCAGAGCAAAAAGCTCCAGAGGCCAAAGACAACTCTTACCACGACTTACCCGAATGGGCTAGAAAACGGATGGGTGAACTAGCTGCAGCTAAGAATTCTGCTGCCGAACAACTCGCTGCACTTAAGGCACAAATGCAAAGTCAGCCAGAGCCTCAACAACAATATCAACCCCAAAATACTCAAAATATTGAGGAATTGGCTACTCAAATAGCTAATCAAAGGGTTCAAGAGCAGACATTCTTAAACAGGATGAATGAGATTGAAAAGAATGCCAAGGCTGAATTTGGCCAGGAATATGATCGTTCAGTCCAGAATTTACAGTTGGCTGGTGTAGGTGGGAATGATTTCCTACACGCTTTGGCTGAAGTTCCAAACCCTGAGAAAGTAATTACTTACCTTGGAAAGTCTGAGAATGTCAATGACGCAATCAGGATTTCGCAACTCAGTCCAATGCAACTCGGGATTGAATTGACCAAGTTATCCACTAAGGCAGCCAAGGAATTGTCTAAGCAAAAGTCTAGCGCACCTGCTCCAGTTGGGGAAGTGACTGGGGGTTCGTCTGCTCCAACAGGTGCAGGGGCTGAACCTCCCATGAGCGATACAGAAGCCTGGGTTGCATGGAGACGTGCAACTGCTAGAAAAAAGCGTTGATAAATTAGATTTTTAGCATTAGAATGGTGTACAGGCAGAAGCGAGCCGTAAATCGTTGTGTTGGGCCGTAAAAGATAGTCTCCAGAGGCCAGGGGAAATTAGGAGTTTACCGAAAGGTAAGCAATTCATTTCTTTATTCGTCAAAGGAGGTAGTTCAACATGACTACTAGCAATTCACTTCTTACGATAAGTCAGATCACAAATGAAGCGGTCAGACTTTTCACTCAATCTAATGCTTTTTTAAGAACAGTTTCACGCCAGTATGACGATCAGTTTGCTCGTACAGGTGCGAAAATCGGTTCAACTTTGCGTATTCGTTTACCCAATGATTACACAGTATCAACTGGGCCTGCAATTACTCCTCAAGGTACTAATGAACAGAATACATCTTTGACTGTGGCAACACAAGCAAACGTGCCTGTTTCTTTCGGTACTGCTGAGAAAACATTGTCACTCGATGACTTCTCCGAGCGTATTCTCGCTCCAGCGGTTAATCGTTTGGCAGCGTACGTTGCAGCAGACTTGATGAACGTAGCATCTCAATCAGCTAACATTGCACCAAACTTTTCAAGTGGAACAACCTTGGTAAGTCCAAATGCAACGACATGGCTGACTGCAGGTTCTTCTTTAGATCAAAACTTGTCTCCAAGAATGGAACGCAAGATTATTCTTGATCCAGTCACTCAAGCTCGTACTGTTTCATCTTTGGCAGGTTTGTTCAATCCTCAAGTTAAAATTGCTGAGAACTATGAAACTGGTGTTATTACCAGAGACACTCTCGGATTTGACTGGATGTACGATCAAACTACTCTAGTTCACACAGTTGGTTCATTCTCTGCTGGTACTGTTAATGGTGCAAGCCAAACAGGAACAACATTGACTGTGAATGCAATTACTGGAACTTTGAACCAGGGTGACATCATCACAATCGCAGGTGTATACGCAATTAACCGTTTGACTGGTAACTCACAAGGCCAACTACGTCAATTCGTTGTTACTGCAAACGTAGCATCTGGTGCAACAAGCATTCCAATTTACCCTGCTATTACTCCTGCTCCAGCAGCGTTTAATACAGTAACTGCATCTCCTGCAAACTCTGCAGCGATCAGTTTGGTAATGGCTGCTTCTACAAGCTATCGTCAAAACATAGCTTACTTCCCAGAGGCTTTCACTTTAGCAACTGCTGACTTAGAAATGCCTACTGCTGGTGTTGTTCAGGCTGCTCGTGCTCAGTTCGATGGAATCTCTTTGCGTATGATTGAGGCTTATGACGTAATGTCTGACTCCTTGATTACTCGTATGGATATTCTGTACGGATACGCTGCGATCCGTCCTGAGTGGTCTTGTATTGTTCCTGACATCGTTTGATGCCAATCGAACAATACTACAGGGGGAAGTTGGTTTCCCCTGTTTACACTTTTGTAGAGTTTCCCAAGTGGGTTACTGACTCGCTTGGGGAGCAGCATCTTGTTCAGACACCTGAAGAAGAAGCACAAGTTTTAATCGTTCCAGAGATAAAAGAAACTAAGAGGGGCAGACCAAAAAATGACTCAACCGCTGCCGACAACTCCCTCTGATCTAATCACTCAAGCGTTAAAAATAGCAAACGTCATTGGTGTTGGTCAGACTCCGAATGCAACTGACACCAATGATTGTTTCAATCAATTAAATATGATGTTGGCGCAATGGCAGCGCAGACGTTATATGGTTTATAACCTGGTCACAATTTCTAAAATTGCTACAGGTCAAGTTTCTTATACCATTGGAACTGGAGGGGATTTCAATATCACTCGTCCAGTTAAGCTCGAATCAGCGTTCTTTAGAATGCAATACGGCTCACCATTGCCAGTTGACTATCCATTGGAAGTCTTGAGGGCCAATGAGGATTACAACAGGATTTCAATTAAGAACCTGAACGCATTCCCTCAGTATATTTATTACAACACAGGTTATCCACTCGGCACAATTTACGTTTGGCCTGTACCTAATAATCAATATCAAATCTTTTTGACTGTAATGACTCAGTTGGAAGGATTTCAGACTATTAATGATGTTGTGACAATGCCTCCTGAGTATCTGGCTGCTATGCAATGGAACTTGTCCAGAATCATTTGTGTGATGTATGGCTTACCAATCACTCCCGAGTTGACTGGGTATGCTGAAGCATCCATGAGAATTATTGAAGAAGTTAACTCTCAGATTCCTTTGTTACACATGCCAGTTGCTCTCAGGGGTAAGTCTGGTGCTTACAACATTTACGGAGACTTCTACGTTGGAAGTGCAGGATAATGGCAAAGGCAGCACTTGTCACAGGCGCATACCAAGCAAAGAGTGTAATTGCAGGGGCGCAAAGGTGTATTAATCTTTATTTGGAAAAGAACCCAGATACATCGGTTTTTCCTTTTACGCATTATCCAACCCCAGGATTAACCTTACAAAGTTCAGTTTCTCAAAATCAATGGAGAGGGCTATATTTTGCAAGTAATAATATACTTTATGGGGTTTGTGGCAATACTTTCTATTCAATTACTTCTAATGGTACTTGTACTGCTATTGGCACTTTGGTTTCATCTGCTGGAACTGTTTCAATGGTTGATAACGAAGTCGATCTTTTGGTGGTTGATGGGACTGTTAATGGGTATGATTACAATTTTTCAGCAAACACATTCACACAATTACCTTCTAATTCAACCACAACTTTTTACGGATCAAATCAGATCAATTATGTAGACGGTTTCTTTATTTGTAATCGTCCAGGGACAAATCAATGGTATATCTCATTGATCAACTCAACCACTTTTGACCCAACTTATTACGCTGCAAAGGCGGGGTATTCTGATTTATTAGTTGGGATTGGGGTTTCTCGCAGATACATTTATTTATTTGGTGAAGTAACTACAGAAATTTGGTATAACGCAGGTAATCCAACTTTCCCATTTCAAATACTTCCAGGTTCGTTTATTCAATATGGTTGTGCAGCTACTAATTCAATTGCTCAAGTCAATGGTGAAGTATTCTGGGTTGCTCAAAGTCCTCAAGGTAATTGTTATATTACAAAAACTGAAAACTTTGGGGCGGTCAAAATTTCAACATTTGCAATTGATGCTGAACTTCAAACTTATTCAACTGTTTCAGATGCAATTGGATACACCTGGGAGATTAATGGACACTTCTTTTATGTAGTGACTTTCCCAACTGCTAACAAAACATGGGTTTTTGATCTATCTAACAATCAATGGCACGAATGGTTATGGACTGATACGAATGGTCAGTTTAATCGTCATCGGTCTAATTGTTTTGCTTTTGCTTATGGTGAATTATTTGTTGGTGATTGGCAAAATGGTAATTTATACACATTAGACCAAAGTAATTACACAGATAATGGAGAACCAATTGTAAGAACAAGAAGTTTCTATCATGCTGAAGACGATAATTCAGACAGGATCAGATACAAACAATTTATTGCTGAAATGGAATCGGGTAATGGGCCTGCAACAGTTTATCTTTCTTGTTCGGATGATAGGGGGAAGACTTACGGCAACCCAGTTGGTCAAACGATGGGAACGACTGGGGAGTATTTAACTTCAATCTCCTGGTGGCGCCTGGGAATGGCTAGAGACCGAGTATTTCAATTGAGTTGGTCTGATCCAGTAAAAACTGCTTTGTCGGGGGCATTTGTTGACGCATTGCCTAATAGAAAATGACAACAGGATATTTAGCAGCACAAACCCCACAGATTAACATTCCATTTCTTAACATAGATGGAACGGTTAGTCAGGTTTGGTTGTTATTTTTAATTCAATTATTTCAAAGGACTGGTGGAAGTACAAGTCCCACTTATACACTTACAGAAATTGAACAACTTGCATTATTAAATTTAAGTGTTGTTAATGCAAACGGATTTAATGGAATTGTTACAAGTGGTCAAAATGCTACTTTAACCATAGAAACAACGGTTTCAGGAATAGTTAAGGGTAATGGGACTGCACTATCTGCAGCGACTCCAGGAGTTGATTACAGTATTATTGATTCGATTGGAGTAACTGTACCTCCTGCTTTATTGTCGGTAACTCCTAGTTCACTTAGTTCAAGCGGTACTTTTGCAATTAGTCTGACAACTCAGACATCCAATACTTTATTGGCAGGGCCAATAACTGGGGTTGCTACAACACCAACTTTCAGGGGATTGGTTTCTACCGACATTCCTGCTTTAAATTATGTAAGCACTTTAACAACTCAGGGGGCAAATCAAATACTTGCAGGGCCAGCTAGTGGTTCGGGTGCTGCACCTACGTTTAGATCATTGACAACTGCGGACATCCCTGCACTTCCCTACGGTTCTGGGACAGTCACAAGTGTTGGAATGACTGTACCTGCTGCTTTATTGTCTGTAACTCCCTCCACAATCACGACATCAGGCTCATTTGCACTCAGTTTAACAACCCAAACATCTGCACAAATATTAGCGTCTCCGATTTCTACTATTGGAACTCCAAGTTTTAGATCATTGGTTTCAAGTGATATTCCTGCTCTTAATTATGTAAGTAGCACAACAACCCAAGCATCGCATCAAGTCTTAGCAGGGCCAATAACTGGGACTAGCGCTCCAACCTTTAGATCTTTGGTTTCTACCGATATTCCTGCTTTGCCTTATGGAACTGGTACGGTCACTTCAGTAGGACTGGCTTTACCAAGCATTATGTCGGTATCAGGTTCTCCAGTTACAACAACAGGGACATTGACAGGCACTTTAACGACTCAGGCTGCCAA
>JGI24890J29729_1000730_pt1 | contig 18386 bp, 19 predicted proteins | sample FreactcultureFD7_FD_29729 | JGI IMG/M metagenome (IMG submission 29729)
AGGCAGAGGCACGCGAACCAGCGTAGGCTGCGTCGCCCCAGTTGCCCCCGAAGAGAGCGGCGTTAGGTAGCTGATACGTTTGGCCTCGGCCACCGTTGTTGTTTGTCCAGCCTGCGCCGGCAGCGCCGCCGCCAAAATCAGCGCCCCACACCAACATTACGCCAGCGGCTTGCATTAGGCCGCATTTCGACGTGTAGGCTGCATTCAGAATGGTGTTGTTCTGGTCGGTGCCTATGGATGTGTTTTCTGTTGTGCCGTAAGCAAGCGCGGAATATTCGCCATGCGTTGGATGGCGCATTCCATATGCCGCCAAAACTTCGCGTGCTGTCCACCAGTTAAGGTCGGAATAGGCTGATGAGCCGCTTCCGCCAAATTGAGTTGGAATTTTTGGAGGGCTGTTGCCGTCTGCTATGACTTTGTTGTAGGCGGATGGCCCGTTAATGATGTGGTCTTGGTTGAGAAGATAGATCATCCCGCAAACACTCTCGCCAGGGTCGGTGGTCATGCCGCGCCAATCCCGACGGTCGGGGTGATATGTCAAATCAAACAGGCTATATGGATTGAATGCCGGGGTTGTGTTGCCACCGGACTGGGCCGAAGCGTTGCCGCCTGGTGCATAGTGAGCGCATCCAATGTATCGAGAGTTTGATGTTGTGTAGCCAGTTGGTGCAGTAAAACTTGCATCAGCACGCAATGTGCTATCCGTACAGGCGTAAATTGCGTAATCGGTACCAGCGGCCAAAGTTGGCATTACAACGTTTGCGCCTGAGGCAAAGTTGAAGAGCGTCCCAGCAACGTCAACATAGAACTGTTGAGCAGCTTGAATTGTCGTTGCTGTTGGGCTTGTAAACAATCGATTGCCGCGAGAGCTTTTCAAGAATACGCCACGACCACTAGCCGATGCCCATGCGCCATCGCCACGCAAAAAAGTAGTTGATGAAGGGGTTCCGGTAGCGTAAGGCAAACCACTTGCGAGGTTAAGGATTGGAATCCATGTGGCGTTAGTTGCATCGCGTTGCTTCAAGATTCCGTTCGTGGTATCGGCCCACCATTGGTATGCATAGGTTGGGTTAGGTGCGGCTGCGCCACTGTTTTGAGTGACGACAGCCATTAGGGCTGCATTTAATGCGACCAAGAATGAGGCTCCTGCCTGGTCTGCAATAACTGGACTTGCTTGACTCATTTGCTTATTTCTCCAAGGTTAAGCTGGTGTTTTGACGTCAACTTTGAGCAAGCTGATGCCGATGTTGTGTGTTTTTTGCCCGCTGGTCAAATCCAATCTGAATTTCGCTGCGCGGCATGTGAAGTCGCCCACAAAGAATGGAGCCCATGAAGTCCAAGTTGGAGCTCCCGCTGGGTCATCGTTTGTTGTGCTGACGTACAAGGTCACATCGCAGTCGTTGATAGCTGAGCCAGCAACACTGTCCCAATCGCTCACATTTCCGCGCGCGCCAATCGTGTCACCCGTGTCATAGCTGAGCGCTTGAATGCTGGCTTCGAACCGACGTGTTGCAGTGGTGGCCACGTCCACCACTTGGTCAAAGTAGTAGCTACCCAAAGAGAGTACGCCGCCAAGACTTGCAATGCGTCCCCAGGTGCTGACGCTGGTAGTCATGCTTCCAATCTTCACGCTGCCATCGATGACAAGCATGTTGTTCAGTACGGCAACGCCTGATTTGCTTCCTGCAAATGCTGAGCTTTGAGTTGTTGTAGCTGCTACGTTGAATCCCGTCACCATCCCTGATGTAGCAACAAAATACGCGGCATTTTTCGACCAATTGCCCGAGCTGTCTTTTGCCTTGACCATGTAAGTGCCAGTCATCAGCGGAATATTCCCGCTCACGCTGTCGCCATTGAACTCCTGAACGACAACGCCGTTTTCCCAGGCAACTCCGCTTGTTAGCGGGGAATGTCTAATTGCAATTCGCCCCCCAATGCGAACATCGAGGTCAGGTTGCAAATCCCATTCCGCCAGCGCGAAGCCGGTGCTTTTAATTACTGTGAATCCCGTGACGTCTTGCGGGACTGCTGTAAGCCCAATGATTGTTTTTGAAACAGCAGCAGTCCAAGAGCTTGCAATTCCAAATGCGTTGATGGTTGCGGCCCTGAATTCATACGCTCCGGGGGCGACGTCATCCAATGTGAAAAACGGCTGTTGCTGATCTGGCACAGTAAACCATGCCCCTCCAACAGGTCTCCACGATAGGCGCTGCCCCACTGCAAATGCATCAATGCTTGCAAATGTGACTGCAACCCTTGTTTTAACGCCTGCACTGCCAGTGGTCTGATATAGGGCTTCTGATGCAGATGGGAGTCCAGGCGTTTGCACGGACATTGGATTTGGCAAATTGCTGGCTGGAACGCCTGTAATCGCAGTCAATGCATCCAGGTTGTAAACGCTATCGTCATATTCAATCGCTGAAATTGAGACCTCATCGCTGTCAAGGATTTCAACTTGAATAACGCGAAATTTCTTGGCCGTCCACCCAGGGGTGCTATGCGTGATGGTCACAACGTCTGCCGCCTCAACTCTCAAGCCCTCTTGCATTGCGGTGAATTTCACACTCAGGCCAAAGCGACTCTGCTTTAGGGTTAAGCCTGCAAGTTGCTGACACCTATAGAGGTCAGATGAATATGGCAAATCAATTTTGCTCTCCAGTAGCAATGAGTTATCCAATCCGCGATAACTGGTGCTGTCGGATACGGCCAAGTCTTGTTGCCAATTGCGAGCGCCGTTATAAAAACCTGCTGTTACACGGTTAAAGCGATTTCTCCTACCAGACTGCGAAATCGTCCAATTGCCAATGATGTTGCTTTCCGTAAAGTCAAAGGTTGATGCAGTTAGCTTGTCGATGGCAAGTTTGTATCTGCCTCCGCTGTAAATCAGCATGCCGCGACAGGCTGTGAGCAAATTCTTCACGTTGTCAAACAAGGTGGAGTTAATGTCCACCATGCCATCGCATGTGTAGCGAGCCTGAGTTCCGCCTGGAATTGAAACCAATTCGTCGCAATGATTTGCCGCAGCAATAAAGCTTGAATCATCAATCAGTGATTGAGAGATGCCGCGTCCATAACGACTGTTGGTTAGATAGTCGCGGATGCAGAGGGCGGGGTTATTGCTATAAGCAACTATGCCTGTGCGAGGGTCAAATACTTTTTTCCCGCGAACATCAGCCGTGATAGTTGGCAAGCCGCTAAACGTGTCTTTGTCATATTTCAGCCGAACATAGACGTAAGCGATGGCGCTTCCTTTATGTGCGCTTGTCCATTTATCTGGAATTGAGTTGATAAGCGACTGGCTTGAGCTTTGCGTGTCAGTTCCTGTGTATGACTCTGAATAGACAAATGATGAATACTTAGCATCAGTGATTGGCGTATCGTCAAGATAGATAGCGGAGATTGCATCAATCTCCCCTTCTGAGAGCGCGAGAACAATATGCAAATTCTCATTGCTTGAGCCTGATGCTTCCATGAGAATTCGCGTTCCGCCCACGCGACGGCTTCCATAAACGATAGGAAGTGCAGCAACGTTTGAGCTGCTGTTGATGAGGGTTCCACGAGCAGCTTGATCTGTTACTGAGCCAGGTGGCGATGTGAATGCGCTGCGAACCACGTTGCCAGCTAATGAGCCAGCAACCATCCCGGCGGCGCCTCCAATAACGTTGCCAACAAGAATCTCAGACCCTACTGCAAGCCCCGCATCCAGCAGGGTAAATGCTGCCGCCTCTGCAACATAGTCGGTGACTATGCTGCTAACTACCAGTGCAACTGCCGAACCAGCCATGAGAATTCCTATCTATGGGATGCGCGCCCCCATATTTCTTCAATGAAGTGATACCCAATGCGCTTAAGAATTGGCGCAAAATTTTTTTCAGGCTTGATATGCCAATAAACAAAATCAGCAAGGCCACTTAGAGCCGTGTCTGTCATTTGAATCAGTCGTATGCCAACGTTGTTTTTCCTTGCGTTTTTTGAAAGAAAAATTGCATCAACGTAAGCGCTTCGTGTTTTCTTGCTGTGAAAGTGCGGTCGCAAAATTGCGGCTACATAGCCGATGAGTTCTCCGTCATCTCTGGCGGTCAATATGTAGAGCTGTCCAGCCTTCTCAAGTGCCTCAAATGAATCCCAGTCAACATCGAGATCTCTAACCTCTTTGTCATGAGCGACTTCATCCCAGTGCAAAGCTATCAGCTCTATGGCTTGGCGCTTAAATTGCTCAAGCTTTTCCGTTCCATAGGTAATCATGCGGCTCCCCACTTCACTGACTTGTTGAGCTGTGCCACGTAATCAAAAAATTTGTCACCTGGAAAAAATACTTGTTGCTCTTGCGGATTTGTGTGGCGTCCAGATTTGCGGTCAAAGTCGCCCCACTGGCTTGTGGCTGTGATTTGCAACGAACAAGAGCCAGATGGCGAATCAGCTATTACAGAGTTGTCCATACGGCCATCAAAAATGATGATGGGAGAGGAAATCATGGCCATCGATGTGTAATCGAGAAACGCTTTGTAAATTACAAATCGTCTGTCGATAAATGGCTTGGTTAAAACCACCGACACCCACGACTGGTCAACCGCAGAAAGAGTGCATGTCAAATTTGGAATTTGGAACTCAGCCGTTTCGGTGAGTCCTGAGAAATTCAAAAAATGCCCTTGCGCTGTGTATGTATTTCCACTCCATGTGACAGCACTCCATGCGTCTGTCATGCGAATCACACCATCATCAAGCCAAGCCTCGATTAAGTAGCAAGGCGAATTGGTGCTCTTCATGAGCTCGGCAATAAATGCCGATGATGCGCCTCTGTCAGCCATTACCAGACCTCTACTAGATTGACCTCCATCCCATAAAGAACACCCGGCGAAATGTTTGCGTCGAGCGTGTCGCTCGCTAGGGCAACATTGAATGGAACGTTGGTTGTTACAGGAGCCTCGCCATCAATCGGCGTGGCAATAAGTGCTGGTTCAATGCTGATTGATGCCGTACCAGAGCTGTCGCTGTTGGCATCGGCTGTCACCATGTAAACCTTGCTATGGCTGGGAAACTTAATCAAGTCACCAACTTTAGCGACCCCGGATTGGCTTGCGGCTAATCCACGCACGTTGATGGTTCTACCGCTTTGGCTTGAGCCGTTGACGATGGGAGAACCAAGCCAGCTTCCTCTTGGCGTGGTAAACCCAGGCAAAAGTGTTGTAAAGGTATCTGCCTGCCCTCTCTGGCTTAGCAAGAACGCATGAAGCGGTGCAAACTCAGAGCGCATCATTTGAGGATAGGTGAATTTAATCCCCCATCGCTGAGCGCCCCGAGTTCGTGACTGTCGCTTGAGGTTTTGCCCAAAAGAGACGCGCGTTGGTTGCAAAGATTGCAAAGCCGCTTGTTGAACTTTAGGCGTTACTGGGTAAGTCCCGCTCATACTTGAAGCCTTCCTCCGCTGCTACGCATTGCCATCTTGACGGCGGCAACGATAGAGTTTTTGTTTTGTGACAAAAGCATGGGCATCATTGCTTGAATCTGTTGAACAGTTCCAGGCGTTGCATTGGGTGCATTGATGGTGATGGGTTGCTGAACAATCACATCGCCTGCATTGCTTCCAAGGCTGTTCATGATGTTGTTTGGAACAATCGTTCCCGCTGATTTGGGCACAAAAAGCTCGGGGCCGTTTTCGCCAACAACTGAGGGGATTCCTATTGGAGGGTCTCCCCCGTCAGCAAAGAAGCCGCCAAACAAGCTCTTAAGTGAGCCAGTCAAGCCGCCGCTATTTTTCATCATTGCGGCAAGAGGCGCGGTGACGCTTTGCTGCACTTGAATCCGAATCAAGTCATTGATGATGCTAGTTGCCAATCCGGAAAAACTTAATTTTCCAGTTTTAACAAACTCAACAAATGCATCCTCAGCGCCCTTAAATGCGTTGGTGAGCATGTTTTCGATTTGGGCGGCGGAGTTTGTTGCATCCTCGGCATATTTACGTAGCGCCTCATTAGTTCCATAAATAACGGAGCGCTGATCTTCGTAAGTTTTTTGGATGAGCTGAAGACGCTTAACCTTTTGCTCTTCGGCATCAGCCAATGCTTTGCTCACATCAAAATCTTTGTCTTTTTTCCGAAGTTCATAAATGCGTTGCTGAACATCCAAATCGATTTGCCGGGCCGCAGTTGCTTTTTGCACTTCAAGGGTGCTCTTGCCAAGCAATAAGTTTTGAAACTCCATTGTTTGGTTGGCAATATCTTGAGTGCGAGCGTTTTCCTTGGTTGCCAATTCAAATTGACGTTGTACTCCCATAACGGCAAGCTGTGAATCGCCAATTTTTTTATTAGCCTCAATTTCTGCTGCAACTTTTTTGCGCAACAACTCTTCCTGTTTATTGATGGCATCTTGGCGGTTGGTTTTTTGCCCTGTTACATCTTCAGTTGAGTGTTCGATGTAGTACTGAAGCGCGGCAATTTCTTTGTCGTATGCGGCCTGTGTGCTCGCCAGGCTTTCGGCAATTAGTTGCTGCTTGGATTCTTCGGCCTCGCGCTTGGTGGTGTACTCAAGGTTTGCGTAGTAATCCAAATACTGCTCTCGCGCTTGAAGCAAGGCTTTTTCACGAGCAACAAAATCTTCTTGCTCTTTAAGGGCGCCCTCAAGTGCTTTTCGGGTTGGGTCGTCTTTGGGCCCTACGTTTGAGTTACCAAGACCGGAGCCCGATAACTTTTTACGTGGTGGCTCTGTTTCAATTCCAAAATCGCGAAGATTTTTTGCATCATTGAGGCGATTACGAATGCCCTCGTGCACGGCGTTTGAGTTGTAGTTCCATAAATCCTCATAACGCTTGTTTGCCTTTTCTGCAATTTCATTGCGCTCTTGCAGTGCCTGTTGAAGGGCGATGTTTTCTTCTGCTGAAAAAACTCCAAACCTATTTTTGGCTGCAACAAACAAAATTTCAATGTCGGCATAAACTGCTTGGAAGCTACCAATGACGGCTGAAACAAACTTAATCAGGCCTTGAACTGCCTCAATCACATACCCAAAAGCTACTGCGGCGTTTTCCGCCCATTCTCTAATCGAACCATCAGCAGCGAGGTCGCTGACTGACTGCTTGATTCCATCATTAGCGCGCTGAGCCTCTAGCATTCCTGCTGTTAGCTCATTTAAAACCGGAACCAACTCCAGGCCAATAATTTTGTAAATTGCATCGGTTGAAGCGTGAAGTCGCTTTTGGTTTTTATCCAACTCGTCGGCAGCTTCAGCTTGTTCTTTTGTAACTTTGACTTGATATTCTTGAATCAATGCAAGATCGTTCATCACCGGGATTAAATTTGCGCCGGACTTGCCAAATAAGTTTTGCATGACGGTAGTTTTTTCAACGCCGTCTTCGTACAAAGCCAATTTATCGGCAATTGATTTAAAAATATCTTCTGGTTTCTTGTCTTTAATGTCTTCGACTGATAAACCAATTGCATCAAATGTCCCAACGGCTTTTTTGCCGCCGTTTTCGGCGTCGATTACTGACTTACTGAGTTTTTGCAAGCCAGTTGCCAACTCTTCCATGCCAGTATCTGAAAGCTTGGCCACTGAAACCAAGCCTGAAAGCGCTTCGACAGTTGCTCCAGTTCTCTCTGAAAGTTGTTGTAATCCAGCCGCTGATTCAATTGCGCCCTCAATCTTCGACTTTAGGGCATCAAATGTCATTGAAGCTGCGAATCCCGCGCCTAATGCCACCAAAGAACCCTTCACGATTCCAGTCATTTTGTCGATTTGAGATAGCCGCTCTTCAGCAATTGCTGCGGCTTTGCCCATATCGCTTTGGAATTTAGCGACGTTTGCCGATAGGTCTACAACGAGCGAGCCAACTGTTGACATTGTTTGGTTCTTTCTTTGGGCGAAAAAAAAACCGCCCTAAGGCGGTTTATTTCTGATTTGGCTTTTTACATCTTGGCGATGGCGGTGGCATCCTGCATGTTTTCAGTGCAGTACTTATCCAAATTTTTTTGATTGGCTTGATGGATTTTTCCATCAGCGAATATCGTGATTTTTCTTTCGTACCCACCAAAGCTATTTTTAGCACGGTATGTGATGCAACTTGAGCGCCCATCTTTTTCTATAAGTACGGACTCAAGAATTAAAGAGCTAGGGTCTTTTAATGATGATTTGATTGCCGTCAAAGAAAAATTTAGCATATCGCCAAAGGGTTCAGATTTCTGAGTTTGTGGCGTGTATGTAGTTGATGCTTTGTAGTAATTTGTTTCAGAACCGTCAAAGATCGACTTCAGAGTGAAGACGATGACAAGACCCCAAAACAAGACCTTAAGTCGGCCTGGTGGTTGAGGAACCTTTGCTCCGCATGATGGGCAAGCTTTTGCTTCATCGCTAACCTTATGGCCACATTCTTTGCATTCAATAAGCGCCATGACGACTCCTCAAGATTTGAGGGCTCATCCTACACGCTTATCAAATCCAAAAATCTTACGTTTAATCAACTTTGATTGCTCTTCTGGGTCAGCCAAGAGCGTTCCATCCTGACTGGCTGGTTGAGCATGTGACTTGTGCCAGTAAATGAAGTCCTCAGGCCTGAATGGGTCTGGCTTTAACTTGCGGTCTCGATTGATGTTTGCCAATGCGGCTACGGCTATGCCGTGCCGCTGGTCATCCATGACTGCCCCAAATGGCTCAAGATTGAAATAAGCGCGCCACTCGCATAACTCGGCGCTGCTTATTTCGTTCAGAAGTTGCGTCACTGTTTTACCAAGTGCCAGCGCAAGACGGAAATAGAACTTCCGCCCAGGCTGGGCAATTAGTTTTTTTCAGCATTACTTTCTGCGGCTGCGCCAATCCCATTGAGCTTTTGTGCGGCCTCATAAACGCGATTAAGGGCTGCTGATGACTTTGTGGCGAGACGCGCTACATCGTCATGGGTAAACATGCGGTTGCCAGATTCATCGACCAATGTCATGGCCACAAGCTTGGCTTTATGGTTTGACATGTCTGGTGAGCGATTTCCTGCGGCGTCCACCTTGACAAGGCTGGACTCGAATTCATCACGATCTGCGCCCGTCATTGAGCGAATTTGAACATCGCCGCCCCACTCTGGGACGGAAACGGAAAAAGTCTGGAGGTCACTTGCCTCCAGAATTTGGTCTTTGTTTAACAAACCCATTTTGATTCTTGCTCTTGTTGATTAGAGACCTGTCACCGGGCCGCTGATGCGGAGGTCAACAGACGTTTTGGCAACCTGGTCAACGCCGCCGCCAAGGCTAAATTTCTTCACATAAGCATTGAATGTGATGACGTTGGTGTTTGGAAGAACCAATTTGAAAGGGGTCAACAAGCCGCTAACTTGTTTGGCACGCAAAGCAATGTGTCCTGCGTTGGTGTTGTCGTAATCAATTTCAAAGGTCAAATTGCCGGGGTCAACCAGGCCAAGGCGGAATTCTTTGGCTTGACTGTCGAGGTTGGTCACGTCAATTTCGCTTGGGGTGCCGTCAAAACCGTTGAAGGTTTTGAGGTTGGCAATGTTTGTGAAAGTCTGTGGCGTTGCCGTGCCAGCAGCAGTAATGGTTTTGCCTGTGGTGTCCACATAAATTGCAAATGTATTTGTGGTCACGTTACGCACGGAAAACGCTTGGCCGTTCAAGAGTGCGGCATCTGCGCCCGTAAGGCCTGCAAGCGTCACCACATCGCCATTTGCAAAGCCGTGACCTGTGGCTGTGATGATTGTTGGATTGCCCAAAGCAATGCCTGAAATTGACTTGGCAGCGCCGGAGCCAGTGGAAATTGCAAGTACCGAGCCTTGCGCGGAAATAGCTGATGAAGACATGATTTTCCTTTCAAGAAAAACGTGAGTTAAACAATTGATTACGTATGCCAAATCGAGTAATCGCCAGTTACTCGGTAAAGCTTGACTGCGGATTCAAAACCATCGCTTGAGCCAAGCGAAACATTTTTGATTGACCAAAGATTCATCAAGGAATCAAGCTGGGCAAAAAGCTGCTTAACCTCTTGATAACTCTTTGCATAAACGTCGAATTGAATTCGCGTATTGACAAGCCCTGTTGACCCATCAAGTACATTTTCGCTATTGCTAAAAACAACTTGGTAGACCACATAGGGGCTTTGTGATTTATCCGGCGCAATAACCGGATAAATTCTGTCGCCAGCCAGAGTTGGCCCAGCTTTTAAGTACTGAAAAAGAAGGTTAATCATCGTCATGGCTAATGCCTCAATTTCTCAACCTCTTTTGGAATCCGCTTTTGCAGATATGCCTTGATCGCTTCAACCGCGTCAAATTTCTTTGCTTCATATGCGGGTCGCATGTAAGGGTGTGCCGCGACATATTTGTTATGTCCAGCGGCCACGGCGGCAGCTCTTTTGGCGTCTTTGCCGCGCCCCCCTCCAATTGCGCGTCCTGTGGTGTTAATCCAGTGACCAAACTCCACCCAAGACGCGTAATAGGCATCCTGAGATTTGTTTCCTTTTTTGCCCTGTCCTTGTAGCTTTTTGCCTTTTCGAACTGTCACAAAATAGGTTTGCTGTGTTGGCCCTGATTTTTCAGGAATGCGCTTGGTGATGATTGCGCGCTGGAGCGTTCCCGGAGGTTGGTGGCCAGGAATGGCATCGTGCAAGATGGGTGCTTTCAGTTTGGCTTCATCGCGAATAATCGCGGCTCCCGCGTTGACAGCTCCGCGCAATACATTTTTGGCAATGTTTTCTGGCAGCTTTTGAAGTGCGTCCTGAAGCTCTTTGAGTCCTGCAATGTTTTTTAGCTCAGCCATCGTTTAGGCCCTCGCTGCACATCAATTGCATTTCTTTGTGCCTCATGTCAACATCTAGCGGCGGGCTTGTAATGTTGAAATAGCGACTCTGATAAACAATCCTCATCGCGGCTGTGATGCCCTCTCTGTATCTGATAGTCACCTGGTGGGTAACTTCGGCATTCATTGCTTGCGCAATTTCAAGCTCACGACCAGAGAGTGGTTGAATTTCTGCCCACGCATCGACTACGTTTACCCAGGTCAAGCTGGGTTGACCGTAGTCATCTTGGGTCATGTCTCTGCGCTGAATCGAAATTCGGCGTCTTAGGCTTCCTGTTCTCATACCATGACAACTCGGTAGGGGTCGAGAAGCCCGTCCACAAATGGAAGCGGGTCAACTTTTCCTCGGTTCATCACAGCAACCTCTTCCCGGTTTTCATACAGGGTAGTTAGGCGCAAAAGAATCCATTGCTTAATGCCTTCCGGTACTTTGCTTTGATCGCCATACCCAGCCGTGTAGTCAAACCATACGGAAGCAATTTGAGGCAGCGGAATAGGCCAGATTTTTCCAAATTGAGGCGTTACCCTTGCAGGCGCGCCGGACAAATCAACTGCGTAGTTTGCGCGGGGATTGCTGTCTACAACGGTTGAACCATCCATTGCGATGTAGCTAATGGCATCAAGAGAAATAACGTTGCCTCGCTCCAGTAAAACTGCATGGCGTGGGATGCTGTATGGAATTCCGCCGGGAACGCCAAGAGTACTTGGGCCTGGGAAACTATCGAGAACCAATCGCCAACCTTGACTGATAAAGCTTCTTTCGCAGTAGGACTCGGCATATCTGCGAGCCGCGCCAATCAACATTCCAATAAGTGCATCATCTTGCGTGAGGTCGCTATCAACGCGGAGATGGTTTTTGGCCTCAATAAGAGTTACAGGCTCCTGTGATGGGGGTGTTGTTTGAACTAATGGCATGACTCAACCTCAAAAAAAAGGGGCCGGAAGTCCGGCCCCAATTGCAACTGCCTAGTGGTTTACTGAACGATTTGGTTGGTGGCTGTTTGGTTCAGTGCGCTGGCTGGCTCGGAACGAGCTACGCTGCCAATAACGGCAGCACCAACCAAAGAGGCGGCAACGCCAATGGTCATCGTCAGGCGGAAATAGGAAAAGCCGCCATTGGCGTCCAGCTCATCGGCGCGCAAGTCAATCAAGGCTTGTTTGTTGTTTGCTGTGATTTGGGTGATGGCTTTGTTGGCCACATCCTTTGCTCCGGTACCGCTGGAGTCGGTTGCCTGTTGCAACTTTGCATCCACAGTGCCGCCAGAGCCAAGGGCGCCAGTGTTCACTTGCGCCATGAATCGCTCATGATTAGCGGCTGAAACCCAGCCAGTTGAAACGGAGCCAACGCCGGCAGACGATGGGTCGATGGTGGCGAGCAAAGAAATTTGCTCGGAAAGACGTGCATTGGGAGTCATTTAAAAGTCCTCAAAAGATTAAAGAAAGCCGGAGTCAAATTGACTCCGGCGAAATTACCAACTCAAGTCAAATCGGGAGACGATTTGATTAGCGCGCGGCCAAGCTTACGAAGTGGCTGCGAGTGTTGGGTGACTTTGGTGGGGTAACAGGCTTGGACAGGATTGGGGCCCCGTTCAAGCGGAATGTCACCTTGAAGGCAGTTGCATCTGCGTCGAAGTACAGGTGCATTGATGTTGAAGTCTGAATACCGCCAGCCTTTGTGATGGTGCGATAGCCGTTCAAGCTAACCAGGTTAATGTCGCCTTGTGAGCTAAATGCATTTGCATGCTCTGACAACATCAAGGGGCGGCCTTTGAGCATGCCGTATGGAGCGCCTTCCATTGTGTTGTTTGGCAAGTAAACGGGGTAATTGCCAACAGTCATGCCTTCCAAATACGTCAGGATGTCTGGAGTGGCAAGCCAGAAAGCGTTACGCAATTCACCAACCAAAAGACGGCTGACCATGTTTGTCAGATTGGCTGGAAGAATGGTGTTTGTTGCTTGAGAAGTCTCCTTCGCTTGCACGATCGAGGCCTTGCTATTGAAAGCGCCAAGTGGTTTGCCCTGCCCGTCGCCAAACAAAATTGCTTCGTTTGTCTTCCACATGATTCGATCTGTAATCAATGGTGTCAAATAGCTGCCAACAGCAAAGCCGTCATCCATCAACTCATTGGTCACAGGAACCAAAGCCATCAGCTTATGCAGCACCATTGTGTTGGTGCCAAGCACTGGCTTGGTAGCCGTAGCTTGAGAAGCTTCTGCTTGCCAGTAGGCTTGAACGCCAGTACCGCCCCAAGGGGTTGATTCGTCCTTGGGGAAAATCATGCTGTTGCCAGCAACTTCAATGTTTTGAGTGCGTGGCAGCAATGAGTCTTCACCCAGCGACAAGCGCCAAATTTCTTCGCTGAATTCTGGAGGAATAGCGAAGCCGCCATCAGCGCCGCTGGACTCGTTTGCTGTAAGACCTGGGGCTGCGCCCATTTGCAGGCGACGGTCTAATTCAATACCAGAATTGGCACGAGCGACTGAGCGAGAGAACTCGCCAAAAGATTTGAAGCCGCGCTTACCGTCTTTGGCTGCGTTTTCTGTGACTTCAATGGTTGCTTTGGCTGGGAGCGTGACGCCGCCAGCTTGTGTCAATCCAGCCTCTTCGGTTGCAAGCATTTGCTCGCGCTCGATTGCGGCATTCAGGTTTTTGATTTGAGCGGCATGTTCATCAAACTGCTTTTGCTCTTCTTCATTCAGGTCGCGGTTTTCTGCGGCCACTTTGTCGGTAATTGCGCGTGCGGCTTTTACCTGGTCGGCCTTCATGGCCTGAAGCTTACGGATGTTGCTCATAATTTCCTCTTGGGTATGAAACTAAAAAAACAAAAGCCGCTTGCGCGGCTTGTCGGGATTGCACAAAGACCCAATGGGGTCAGACCATCAGCTCAATGGAGTTGATGCTCAATCGGGCTGTGCTTAGCCCAAAATTTTTAATTCATTTGTCGCGGCTTGCAGGGCTGAGCGATTGGATTGATTGGTTTTGCGCGCATTGCTTTGCATGCGCTTGACTACTTCATCAAAAGTCATCACGCCATCGACCATTTTTTCTTTCAAGGCGGCATCTGCGCCAAGTACTCGGCCTTGCCCCATGCCGTTACGCACGGAATCAACTGAGACATTACGCCCCTTGGCTACTGCTTTGACAAACGATTGGTAGTAGTCCTGAGTTCGCTCTTGCATGAAATCTTGGGCCTCCTGGTCAAGTGGGGCATAAGGATTTCCTTCAACCTTATATTTGCCAGCGGAGACCAGTGTGACTTTTACGCCAGCCTCCTCCATTGCTTTCGACCAATCTTCATGCGCTTGCCAAACGCCAATTGAGCCAACCTCGCCACCGGGCGTGACATAGAACTCAGAGGCGGCACATCCAACCCAATAGGCAGCACTTGCGGCCAAGCTGTTGGCTATGGCGACGACAGGCTTGGTGCCCCTCGCTTGCATGATTTCTGCGGCCAATTCGCCAACGCCGTAAACGCTACCGCCGGGCGAGTCGATCTCAATCAGAATTTGTGAGACCGTCTCATCCGACATAGCGGAGCGGAAGTTTTGTGTAAACGTTTGCACGCTAGTGCCGCCATCACAAAGCTCTAACATTCCAGCGCGTTGCATGACGGTGCCCATCAGTGGAATGACGGCAATTGAGCCATTTTTTTGATTGGCAATTGCCTTTGGCCTTGCTGCTTGCGGCGCTGCGCTTGTCGCGTCGATATTGGCGGCGTAACGTTTGGCCATAAATGACGCATAGCCTGAAAGAACTTCGCGTTGAAGCGCCCATGGCGTAGTCAACGCCTGCGCAATAAATTGAACGTGTTTCATGTTTTACCTTTTGTGGCAGCTGTCAAAAGTTCTTGAGCAATTTCTTGCTCGGAGCCTGCCAGTGCGTTAGACAAAATTTTTGAGGCGTGATCTTCGGAAATGGCGAGTGCATTTGCTAGGACTTCACTTTTTAGCGGTTGTCCTGAAGCAAGTCGTCGCGCCATTCGTTGCGCATTGCTTTGAAGCAGACCAAATAAACGAGCATCTGGCTCGGCATCCGCTGGCTCATCGGCTGGCTCATCGTCTGCTCCGCCATCTTGCTCGTTGACCTCATCCTCAGTCTGAGAGTCTTCAACCATATTCAATGGCCTCAAAGGCTCATCAAGGCCATCGATAGGGTCTCTTCCCTCTTCAAGTCGAACCTCATTGCGAGTTAGCCAGCCATCTTGAATGCCGTTGTGGTAATACTCGCTTCGGCCTTGAATATCGCCTCGCAAAAGAGCCGCAAAATCAAATTCAACTTCAAATTCGTCGTTTTCGCCCAGTAGGTTGGTTTCGATGCTTGATTCCCAGCGCTCACCCCAAGGGGTCATGGTGTAGGTCGCCAGCTCAATGCTTTGTTGTTCGATGTTGTTGTTTGTGGATTTGGACAAATCCATGATGAGGTGTGGCGGCACTCGAAACATGCGAGCAATGTCAGAAACTGAAAATTGGCGAGACTCCAAAAATTGGCTGTCTTTGTTGTTTACGCCAACCTCGTGATATTTCATTCCACCCTCAAGGACGGCAACTTTGTGTCTATTTACTGTTCCTTGGGCTTCTTGCCATGACTCTCGGAAATTTGCTCGGGCTGTTTTATCGGCAAATTTTCCGGGGAATTCAATCCAGCCGCCGGATGGCTTCGCGTCATTTGCAAAAAATCGATTGCCGTAACTTTGGGCCCCGATGCCAGCCGCAATCGTCTCTCGTTGAAGCTCAATTGGGTTGAGACCAACAATTCCATCGCTACTCAGCCCGCGCAAATGCCAAACTTGATCGCGTCGAAAGTAAACAATTTCACCCAGCGGCGATGTGTATTTGTATCGATAACTTCCATTGTCCAAAAGCTCAATTCGAACTCGGTCTGGATGCAGCGGCATGAGCTCCTGAATTTCGCCAGCGCCGTTGGCAATGATTTCGCAAAATGCGTTGCCCCTGAGTACTACATGAGCCTGAATCATTTCCCTGAACTCAAATGGAGTCTGAAAACGATTTGGACGCTTTGCCATCAATCGATAAAGCCAGTGATCTGTCACCCGAACGCGGCCACCGCCGATTTTGGGCCGATACATCCTAAAGGGAAGGGTTGCAAATGTCTCAGATAGAACGCGCACGCAGGCGTAAACGGCTGAAAGCGTTAATGCAACGTTGGCATCAACTCGGATTCCAGCCCCCGTTTGACGGCCAACTGGTTGAAACCAGAAGTCGCCCCAGGGGGAACGGTCATCGCCAGATGATGCATTTCGCCCAGTTTTAAAAAATGAAAGTAAATTCATGCGGAAACCAATTCGTAATCTGAGCCGAATACAACGGTGTCAGGTTGGCTGTTGATGCTTCTGGACAATGCCATGATGAGCGCAACAGCTCCGTCAATCTTGTTTTCGTTTCGCTCTTTCCTTGGGTAAATGTTGTCTTTCACATCCCTGTGGCAAACAACGTTGCTGACCATCCAGGCCAAGACGGGATTGCCGTCATGGATTAACTTTCCTTGAAGGACAAGAGCCTCAAGTTGTTTCATGGGTTCGCTCATGTTTTGAACTGTTTGTCGCAGTTCAACCATAGGGGCCCCTTTGTCAATCATGTGGCTGGCCAGCTGGGTGGCTTGCCAAGGGTCAAATGCAACTTCTTCGATTTCAAATTGGCTCAAATCTGATTCAAGATCAAGCTCAATGTGGTCAAAATCGGTCACATCGCCCGGTGTTACGGTTAACCATCCCTCTCGCTTCCATCCTTCATATTGGCTGTTGCCAGATGCGGTGATGGCCCTTTCGGGTAAGTAAAAGTTTGATTTAACGTAGTAGTTTCCAGACTCTTCGCAATGAAAGAGTTTGATTTTTGCGGCCACGTCCACCTTGCTTGCAAGGTCTAATGCGGCGACGCACTTCATGTGCTTAACGCGTTCGAAATCCAATGTTGCATCAGCACATTTGTCCCAAGATGCCATATTCATCCAGGCGGTGTCGGCATTCACCCAGACATTCAGCCGCTTGGTCAAAAAGTTTCCCATGGCGCTAGGCATGGCGGCGGCTTTTCTGCTCGCCGCTTCCATGTCATCTTTTAAAACTGAAATATTCCAATTCGGATTTGCTTTTGCCCAACTGGACGTGTTGTGAGGGTCATCTCCATCGTCAATCGTGTAAATGATGCCAAACAAACTTGGGTCATCAATTTGACCACCAAGAACTTTTGTTACATGCGTTCTGCGCTCATAGCAAATTCCGGCCCTATCGCTTCCGGCTGTGGTGATATTCCACAGCAAAGACTGCTCGCGCGCACCCCTGGCCGTATCAATCACGTCATAAACTGCGCGCGTTTTATGTGCGTGCAACTCGTCAATCACAGCGAAATGGACGTTAAGGCCATCAAGTGTCGAGCCTTCGGCGGCTAGTGGCTTAAAACTGCTTGCAGTGTGTGCGACTGTCAATGCATGCTGAAGAATCGCAACGCCGCAATACGTCCTTAGGTCTGGAGTTCTTTCTGCCATCGCCTTGGCGTCATCAAAGACGATTCTGGCTTGATCGCGAGTAGTGGCTGCGCTGTAAATTTCTGCGCCTTGCTCCCCGTCGGCGCAAAGCATGTAAAGAGCGACGCCAGATGACAGTGTGCTCTTTGCATTCTTGCGAGGAACTTCTGTGTATCCCTCTCTAAATCTACGCAATCCGGTTTCAACGTGCACCCATCCAAACACTGTCGTCAGAATGAAGCTCTGCCAAGGTCGTAATTCAATCAGCTTTCGCTCTCTTGCCCACTTTCCCTTTATGTGAGGCAGCAACTCAACGAATTCGCAAACGCGCTCCGCTTGTTCCACTTCAAACTTAAATGGCCATGCTTCAGTGAGTTCACGGTCAAGGTCTTTAAGTTGTCGCTCGCACGCTAGTCGAGTCCATTTTGATGAGGGTATTTCTCCCGAGACCACGCTGCGCGCGTATCCAATCGCTGCATCAACGTGTTTTCCCATGCTTACCCACCATTTGCAAATTTAGCAAAACCAGTCACCAGCTTTGGAGCCTCTTCAATTCCCGGCAAGGTCGGTTGCACATAGTTGGATGGCGTCACGCGTGCGCGAGCTGCTGGGCTCAATCCAAAGTGCGCCAGGTATCGATTCACCTCTTCACGATGAGACCTAATCAATTGAACGATTACGCTTTGTTGCTGATACCCGCTAGGGGTTGTTCCGATGCTGGTGATGAGAACCGCTTCATGCAGTTCAATGCCTTGCGTTGTTTGTTGCGTCACCTTGGCATTAAAGGCTGTCTCAAGTTCAATCAAGCGCCCATAGGACTGGCAGTAGAGCGATAGAGCTGCTGTGTCCAGTCCCGAGATGAGGCCAAGCTCCTCCAAGATCGGAGTGATTCGTTTCCATTCTTTCTTTGCCGCGATGCCAAGGTGTTTTGGTGGCGTTGGTATTTCAACCCTTGGGTTTACACCATCGGCAAGATTGAGTGAGCGCTTTCCCGGGTTGCCAGCGATAAGCTTCAAATTCGTTGGCTTGGGCAGTGGGCCTCGTGTTCCAGTCATAAAAACTCCTACCCCGCTACCTTTGGGAGATACCCCCCCCTTCAAAACCTGCGCGCGTAAAAATCAACG
>JGI24890J29729_1000731_pt1 | contig 18381 bp, 16 predicted proteins | sample FreactcultureFD7_FD_29729 | JGI IMG/M metagenome (IMG submission 29729)
AAAGTATGACCCTTCAATGGATGAGATAGCCCTAAATGCCTTCAAGGAAGGGGAAAGTATTGTTAGTGTGTGCTGTGATTTAGACATTAGTAGGGAAACATACTACCAATGGAAGAATGACAAGAATCACCCTTTNAGCAAGATAGCAAAGAAGGGCGAGCGACTCTCTCAGAAATTCTGGGAAGGAATAGGCAAGCAAGGCGTAACAGGTTGCATCGATAAGTTTGCTGGCTCTAGCTGGCAATTTACGATGAAGAACCGATTCAGAGAAGATTACTCTGATATTCCGCCTAAAGATGTCAGAGACACGCTCATTGAGCAGCTCCTGGGTAGAAAAGAATAAACGGGTAACCGTTAAACGCCAAACCTGATTAGCTCAGTTAGGGTATGAGGTTGATAGCATAAATGCTAATGCGCTCGAAAGAGAGAAGCCGGTGAGAATCCGGCACATCCGCCAAATGGATAAGCCCGGAGGCCTCTGTTATCATGCATAAATCTCGGGCTAATTAAAAGGACGAAAAATGCTTCAGCCAGATAGAGAAACATTAGAAATCCCAATACTTGAAGAAGCAACTGTTGAGCAAATACAGATGGTTGAACTTATCAAGAGCCACGCTACACTCCAAGACCAATTTAACCAACTTACTGGCCATGTCCAAGAATGCTATAAACGCATTGAGGCATTGCATAAGATAGTCACGAACAAGGTATTGTCATGACTTTAAAGGCTGAAGAGCACAAGAATATGAAAGCGCATCTATTGATGATGCTCGAGGCCATGCAATACAAAGGCAACACAAAGTTTATGGGTAATGAGCGGCTTCGTGAGCTTGTTGAAGAGCAAAAGGTCATCTTCTTACGCAAGATGCAGAAAGAAGTAGAGAAGGAGCATATCGAAAAGTATGGACAACCTCTCTCAACTACGTGACTTCAGGTTCTTCTCGGAGAACTTCTTCAAGATACGCACGAAATCAGGCTTAGTCACAGAGTTCATGCTGAATAGAGCGCAATTGTACATACATGAGCGCCTAGAAGCGCAACGAGCTGAAACAGGGAAAGTCAGGGCGATAATCCTAAAGGGACGCCAGCAGGGATGCTCCACCTACGTTCAGGCTCGTTATTTCCACAAGACAATCACTAACATGGGCATCAAGACATTCATCCTGACCCATGAAGCAGCAGCAACCAAGAATCTATTCGAGATGACCAAGAGGTATTATGAACACTTACCCTCTGGGCTATGTCCACGAGCTGGACGAGACTCAGTTAAAGAGCTCAGATTTGATTCCCTGGATAGCGGATATGCAATTGGAACAGCAGGGGCTAAAGGAACTGGACGCTCTCAAACTGTCCAACTGCTACACGGCTCGGAAGTGGCTTTTTGGCCAAACGCAGCCGAGCATGCCCAAGGACTTATGCAAGCAGTGGGAGAACAGGATGGCACGGAGATTATTCTTGAGTCTACTGCGAACGGAATTGGCAATTATTTCCATTCTGTTTGGGTAGCTAGCGAACAAGGGAAGTCGAACTTCCAAGCTATCTTCGTGCCATGGTACTGGCAGCCCGAGTACCGAGCCTTCTACAACCAGTTACCAGAAGAGATACATCTATCCGAAGATGAGAGCCAGCTGCTATCGCTGTATGAGCCTAATGGCATGACACGAGAACATATCTATTGGAGACGGTTTAAGATAGGACAGTTTTCTAGCGACCACGACCTCGGTGTAAAGCTATTCAACCAAGAATATCCATGCTGTGCCGCAGATGCCTTTTTAAACCCTGTAGATGACACGTTCATCCCTTCTCCTTATGTTGCCAAGGCGCGCAAGCAATCGATTGACTGTCGCTCTAGCGCGCTGATTATAGGCGTTGACCCGGCCATCGGTGACAATGACCGTTGCGTTATCATTAAGCGTAAGGCAAGAGTCGCATTTGATTGCGAAATTCTCAGGAACTACAACACAATGGAGCTCGCGGGTAAGCTCAAGACTATGATTGAGAAAGAGAAGCCAGCCAAGGTCTTCATTGACTCGATTGGTATTGGCGCTGGTGTCGTAGATAGACTACAAGAGATGGGGTTTCATTGTGTCGAAGGAATTAATGTGGCGAGAAGCGCCAACGACAAAGAAAGGTTCGGTAACCTTAGAGCTGAGTTATGGTCAGAGATGCGAGACTGGCTCATGGGAGAGATTCCCGTACAGATTCCAGACTCAGATGAACTGCACTCCGACCTTTGTAGTCTTGGATTCAAGCATCGAAGTAATGGACAGCTCCTCATTGAAAGCAAAGACGACCTCAGGAAGCGAGGAATGCCATCTTGTGACCTCGCAGACGCTTTGATGATGACATTTGCTATGGGCCCTAACGTAGGAACAAGTAGCTTCCAGGCCAACTTAATCCCACAGCATCACAGGAGCCTGTTTATCTGATACACTATTTGCTATGTAACTGATAGGATGATGTTATGCCACGTAAAAAGCCTAAAAAGGCCCAGGAAATACAAGAAAGAATCGCCACCTGGGAGAATTATTGGAAGGACAACAAGAACACGTACAACGAGTACATGCAGTTCATCTGGGGCAACCAATGGCTGGATGAAGAGGCGCGTGTATTTGAGACATACAAGAAGATTCCGCTCACCTTTAACAAACTAGCGCCTCTTGCCAACCATTTGCTAGGCGAACAGAGGCAAAATACACCGTCAATTGAGTGCGTTCCAGATAACAACACACCTGAAGAAACGGTTGAAGTACGCGAAGCTCTTGTTCATGACATTACATTTGATAGCAAGTCAAAGGAAGTGTTCCAGACAGCCTTCCAATCTGCATTATGTGGCGGATATGGTTGCTTCTACGTGGACACGGAGTACGAGAATGACTACTCATTCAACCAAGTCATCCGAATCAGAGAAGAGAAGATACCAACCAGAGCTGGATGGGACTTATCAGCAAACAGTTCATGCAAAACAGATGGCATGTTCTGCTATCTACAGAGCAGGATGTCCAGACAGAAGTTTGCGTCCATCTACGGCAAAGAGATAGAGCAAGACATCCCTCCATCAAATATCGAAGAAGGCTCGGTGTTCAATGATGATGAGTCAGTTACCTTGGTCACTTGGTGGGAAAGAAAGTACAAGCGTCAGAAAATTCGTCAGCTGTCAGATGGCTCGACAGTCAATGATGAGGAGTTCAAAGACCTTGAGCGCATCATGATTGAAGACAAAGAGATGCTGCTTAATGCGGATGGCGTGCCGGTCACTATTGTGAACGAGCGTAACACTGCAGACTACAAGGTTAAGAAATACCTATATGCCGGAGATTGGGAACTAGAGGCATCAGACTTTCCTAGCAAGCAACTACCTCTTGTGTTCGTTGACCAGAACTCATTTTGGAACAAAGAAGGCACGCAAGTGTGCAGGCCGTTCTTTAAAGACACAAAGGACGCACAACGATACATTAATTACCTTGGCACGCAGTCTGCTTATCTGGTAAAGATAGGAAGATATGACCAGTTCTTGGTGAGTAAAGAGAACGTACGGAGCGGAGATACTCAAGCCATTTGGCGTGACCCGTCTAACGTACAAGGTGGATTGGTGTTCGACCCCGCTAGTGATGGGTTCGTGCCAATGCAACTTAAGCCACCAGAGCTATCGGTCTCACTTGTCCAACAATATGAGAGGGCGGAACGTGATATTCAAACCTGCACAGGAATGTATGATGCGTTTATCGGTGAAAAGAGTAATGAGGTCTCTAAGATTGCAATTGATGCGAGAAACAAACGCAGCTCTTACAATACGCATCTCCCTTTTGATAATCTCAATCGCGCTGTTGCTTGTTGCGCACAAATTGTCGATGAGATGATACCCACAGTTTACGATACTGAGCGTGTTGTAATGCTAAACATGAAACAGCGTGGTGTCGAACCTATCACCATCAACAAGCAGATGGATGAGTACGGCACACAGACTCAGCACGACATGACTAAAGGACGCTACACTATCCGATTAGTGCCAGGACCTAGCTGGGAAGGGCAGAAGGAAGAGGCGCTGAACTCGATGCAACTCATCCTTCAGGCTAATCCAGACTTGTTTAACCTAATGGCAGACCTGTTCGTAGAGAATCTTCCTCTCATGAATAACATTGAGCTTCGGAATAGACTCCGAACGATTGTTCCTCCAGAAGTAATCGAGGCAGGTAAGACCGGTCAACCTATGCCGCCTAAACAACCGCAGCCTGACCCGATGTTTATTGCGAAGATGAAAGAGCTACAGCTCAAAGAGGCTGACCTTGAGCAGAAGAAACAGAAGCTTGCTATGGACGCACAGCTATCTGAGCAGGAAATGCAATTGAAGTGGCATCAACTTGAAGACCAAAGAAAGGCCGCAGCAGCAGAATTGATGGAAATGGAATTGCGCTATTTAGCAGAGACAGGCCGCACACAGAGTGATGAGTCAATCGCTCACGCTAACAACCTAGTTCGACTATTAACGCACGCTTCATCAGAACACACCAAGATGACGCAACAAAAACACAGGGAGTAAACATGTCGAATCTAAGCAACATTGATGATTTGTTGGTACAGGTAGAGGCTGATTATGTCTCTCCTAACGCGCACAAAGAGCCATTAATTGATGTAAGCCAAAGAGATGAATTAACACCGGAGCCTGAAGCAGAAGTTTCAGAGCCAGAATCGGAAGATGTTCCACGTGAAACAATTAACACCGAAGAGCCAAAGGAAGTGGCGCCTGAGGTTGAGGTTGATGATTATGGCAACGAAGTTCCGATGGAAAACGCAGCTGTACGTGAAAGGCTCTCTAAACAAGCAAGGAAGCATGAAGCTGAGATGCTTAGATTACGACAGGAGATGGAAGAGCTTCGACAGAAAGTGCCTAGTAATGATAATCCTCCTGCCAACGTTAGTGATGATACTAATTGGGAAGCTCAGCTTGAACAGTTTATCGACCATCGTCTCACAACTCGAGAGCAGCAGCAGCGTGAAATCCAGCACAGACAACAAGCCGCCCGTCAGCAAGCAGAGTTCGAGATTAAGTTTAACGAGGGAGCATCAAAATATGCTGACTTTGAATCAGTTGTATTTGGGAAACCCATTACGCCAGATATGGTGATGGCAACGCAAGGAATGACTGACCCAGCAGCTTTCATCTATGCGGCAGCCAAAACACAGCCCCAGGAACTTGAGCGAATCTCAAAGATAGCCAATGACCAAGTGAGAGCGTTAGAGCTTGGCAGATTGGATGAACGCATGCGCAAAGCAAGAACACAAACTACTTCAGCACCAAAGCCAATTGAGGCCGTTAAAGGTGATGTGGCTGAGAAGAAAGAGCGAACTTGGAATATTGATGACAAGCTTCTTGGCGAAGAGCGAAGAATGCGCAAAGAGCGTGCGCGTTAAGAATTTTCCTGTAAATACTCTATGGCGGCTTTTAGAAGCTCAATCGAATCCTTAAATCCGCCTAGGGACACATTGCAGTGATGACAAAGCAATCCCCTTATCTTGTTTGTTTTGTGGCAATGGTCTATAGCCAAACGCTTTACCACCCCTCTTTTATTATTGACCATTGTTTCTGGGGATTTGCATATTTTACATAAATTATTTTGCTTCAGTGCTAGCTCTTCATATTTGTTTACATGCACTACTATTCTATTCTGGTATCCACCGACATGAATAAAATTCCTTGTGTTTTTTTTATTTGAGTTTTTTTCTTTGTATCTAATAAATGCCTCTTTTTTGCAATGCCTACACTGGTATTGAGCATTTTTGCCGTTTAAATAAACCTCATCTCTAGTTAGATTCCCGTGCCTTTTGCAAATCTTAGACACACCATCTGGAAGCCCTGGCTTTGCCGGCAAATCATGCGACTTATGCCTAGACCATCTAACTCTGTGCATTGTGCACATGCTCGAGCCCTGAGATTTATCTTTTGGCTTGCCGCAGCCTTCTACTTTACATATTTCGCTCATTTACTATCCTATTTTTTAGTTGTAAACTTATTCTGACGCGTAAAAGTCATCCGTCTGACAAATATGGTGCGTATATATTGCTTCCACCGGCAGTGAAAATAGGGCCCAGAAATGGGATTTATAATTCATTGGCGGAGTGAAACGCTATGAGCAATATATTTCAGACGACACAGTATATCTTAGACGAAGTATTTATTCGTTACATTAACTATCTTAATTTCGCAAAAGTCAGTAACCGTAACTTAGAAGCAGATTTCCGCAACTTAAAGTACGCAACTGGCCAAACCATTAACTACCGTTTAGAAGAGCGCTTCTTAGGTGGATATGGTGCTACAGCAACTGATGAAGCAGTTGTTCAAGTAGTTCGTCCTTTAACAATCGATACACAATTCCACTCAATGGTTTCTTTCAACGGCATGGAGTTAACATTTGACCGCGCCCGCGACCAACCATACTTGGATATGATGTTGAAGCCGAGGGCTAAGATTCTTGCGAACAACGTTGAGAAGTTCATTTGTACACAGAACTTGCAACCTGCTGTTTACCAAACAACTGGTACTCCAGGCGTCCCCATTGACTTCCAAACAGTATTGAATACTGATGCCTACATGACTGAATTAGGTATTCCAGAAGACGGTAACCGTTACTTCGCGAATAGCCCGGCCGTGTCTGCAACTTTATCCAATGACTTATACACCGTGTTTAACATGACTGTTAACCGTGGCGCGTTAATGGATGGATTCATTGGTCACTTATCTGGCTTTGATTTCTTCAAGACTAACTTCTTGAAACGTCAAATCGCAGGCGCTGGTCAAACTGGTGGCTCGCCCCCAGCTGGATTTAAGTTGGCAGGTACTATTACTAACGGTCCTATTACTGGCGGAAACACTTTCGTATTAACAGGATTGGTTGCTAGTACAACTGCATTCTACAATGGTGACAAGATTCAATTTGCTTCTAGTGCCGGCGTTTACATGGTTAACCCATTGACATACGAGGACTTAACTCAAACTGCGCAATTCGTTGTGGTCGGTGATACGGTATCTGATAGTGGTGGTAATGCCACAGTAACTGTTAGTCCAACGATAGTTATCTCTGGTGCTCGTCAGAACATCAGTGGCGCGATTCCTAACGGTGCTCAATTGTTGCTTGCAGATGACCATAACGAGTCAATTGCATTCCACAACCAAGCGATTATCTTCGCAGCTCCTCCAATCACTGAATTGAAGGGTGGTGTCGAAGCAGTAACGACTTACAGTGACCTGTATAAGATGGCAATGACCTATACACTAGGTGCTGACATCCGTAACTACGTTCAGTTAGACCGACTCGACATTATCGCGGGTGTTGCAATTAACCCAGAGTTTGCTGTAACTGTAATGAGTTAATGTTCGTGGTTCGCGAACAGCGAACAACAATGGCGTGTCCCTCTGCGAAAGCACGGGCACGTTATCTTTCGAGGAAGGTTATGAGTAAACCAATGGACACTCAAGTTTTGTATCGCGGAAGATGGGTCTCGAGAGAGTATTTTTGTGCTTTTGTGTACAACAGCGCAGGCGAAAGGTTAGCGAAAAGCTATCAAGAATTTAGTGATTTAATTTCTAGTGGCGTATGGTTTGCAGATAAATCGGATATTCCCTCGAATTCGATGGAATTAGAAGACGCGAAAGTCGTTTCCATCAAGCGTAAAGGGGGTAAGAAATGTCACAGCCCACAATCACGGTAAGAGATTTCTTAAACGACTGCTATCAGTTGATTAGTGCGAACTCCCCAACAACAACGATGCCAGATAGAACTCAGAGCCAAGCGCTCCGAATCTTAAATACCCTCCTGAATGAGTATAGCGGTACAACACTGATGCTTACTGTTGAGAAGCAGGTTGATTACACCATTGGCATTGGGCAGCAATTTGTTACCTTTGGGCAGCCTGATTACACGCCCACACCAGATATCACTTCAGAAGGGCGTTTAGCAAGCCTAGAGAACGCATGGCTAACACTGGATGGCGTAACCTACCCATTGATTGATGAGAAGCGTACTGAGTTCTATTCGAGCTACAAATACGAGCCATTAGCGGGGCTTCCTAGGTACATCATTGTGGTTCCAGGAACTAACGTTACAACATGCCAGATATTTCCAGCGCCAAGCCAGGTATATAAGCTATCTTTCTTCGGAAAGTTTCAGTTATTTGCATTTAGCATAAACGATGACATGTCATCACTCCCTACTTATTATCAGTTATTCTTTATGTATGCCATTGCGAAGTACTTAGCAGACTTCACTGGGCGCTCTGAAGCATGGACTGAGAAGCTTGAAGATAGCTACATGAAGCTCAGGGCTTCCATGATTGGCGTATCTCCAGTCAACTTAGACATCAATATTAACCAAGAAAGCTGGCTAAACGGTGCGTGGCGCGTACGAGCGGGGATTTAACTATGCCCATAAAGCCGCTTAACATATTCACCTACTACGATAGACAGAGATTCCTGCAATTTTCTCCACAGGATTGTGCTAACTGGTACTTGACGCAAGCCCCCACTGGTAAAAGACAGATGGCTATGTACCCTGCCATGGGAAGAAAGCATCTTTCGGTCAATAATGTGAATCTTTTGCAGTTTAATGGCTTTCCAAGAGCAATATTTAAGTCCATTAACTTTATGTATGTCATTGTTGGGCGAAATGTTTACCAGGTTAGCAAGACGTGGAACAGTATTTTACTAAGTAACAGTGACTTTACTCAAACCGCTACACCTGTTTGGTTTGATTTCTTGCCATTAATACAGGGCGCTACTGCTGACACGCAGACTCAGGCAGTATTTTGCATGCTTACAGACGGCATTAACTGCTACATCATCAATGAATCAGTTAGTCCACCAACAATGACCACAATCACTGATACTAACGTACCTCCTCGGCCAACTTATGTGGCAGCATTTGGAAATAGATTCGTAGTTTCAGCAGGCAATAGCTCGGAGTTTAGGTTAACTCAGGTGAACTGCGCCGATACAGATACAGGAACATTTAACGCTGCTACTTTATTTACAGTGCCTAGTGGTGTTGGTGGTCAAGCAGTGTTTGCCCAGGAGTCCGGGGTTATTCAGCAGATGAAAACCCTGCACAATCAACTATACATCTTTACTGACTTTACGACGGGTATTTGGACAAACGTTCCAAGTACTATACAGACTACCACAGCAACTACACAGTTTCCCTGGAAGAAGAACACAAGTTATGAGTGGGATTATGGATTAGCTGACCCGTATTCTGTTGATGTGGACTTCGGAAGAATGGTATGGCTTGCTCAGAATAGAAATGGGCTCGTAACATTTATGTCTTCTGATGGCCAGATGCCGAAGCCAATTTCTACACAAGCGATTAACGTATTGCTTCAACAGTCGGCCACAAACAGCCCTGCGGCACCCTTTCTGATAGAAACAGCATCTGGCTTCCTATACCAATACGAGGACTCGATATTTTACCGTATCTCGGCAGGCTTTGAAGAAACAAATGGACAGTTACTGATTAATGAATCAGCGGCTTCTCTTGAATACAACTTTGATACAGGAACTTGGGCTAGAAGAATAGAGCTTGATGGCGACAGGAACTTGATTCATGACCATGTCTTCTTTAATAACTACCATTTAGTTAGCGTATTGGGGCAAGACACGCTCTATATTATGGCTGGAAATGTGTATGTGAATGAGCTTAGAAATCCAGACCAGTCTAATGGTCAGGCGATAGACGCATACCTGTCTTACCCAATGCGTTATGAGCTCGTTACTCCCATCTATTCCGAGGAAGATTACAGTGAGTTCGTCACAAAATGGGTTCAGATTGACTTCGTATGGGGCGAGCAAACGTTCATTAACTCTGATGCGCCATTCATTAACACGACATTCATCGTTAAAGAAGAGCCAACGGATTTAGATACCGTTTACATGGTGGCTGAGGATGGGCAGACATACATTATTCAGGATGGCACCAATCAGCCATCACTAGATGACACCACATACAATAAGTTGTTTAAGCCAAGCATCGAGCTATTCGTATCAGATGATGGTGGTGTGAGCTTCTACACTGTAGATACTTTAGAGTTTAGCCAGTTAGGCGTTTACTCCTGGAGAATGCGCTGGTACCAATGCGGGTTATCTAGAAACAGATGTTATAAATTAGTTTGCGTGAGTCCTTCACCCATTGTGATACTGGGAGGAATTCACTTAGTTGAGCGCTCAAGTGGAGGCCAATCGTAATGGCTTCTATTTCGACTCTTCTGCAAAGAATTGATGCCGTACCGCTACAAGGGAATAACTTAACGTTTGAGCTCCAGAGATGGCTCTCAACACTTGTAGATACGCTAAATACAACGCTTGAAGAGATACAGTCGTCAATTGTTCAGATGTTCACGACAAGTGATATCGCTCAACAAGCACTGCCGAACTCAGGGTTTATTCCCACGAGCTCATCGCTGACCACGGTAACCTTACCGACTTCTGCTGAGCCAGGGGATAAGGTTGCGATTCAAGGCAATGGCTCAGGTGGATGGGTGCTACAGGCAAATGCAGGACAGGTAATACATATTGATTCAGGAGCAACAAGCTCCGGAGGCTCGTTGGCTAGCTCGAATCGATACGACACAATAATGGTAATGTGTATTACAGAAAATACGACATGGTCAGTAAGCTATTTCTTATCGGTTGGCGGACTGGTTGTTGCATAAATAAGGGGAATATCATGAGTTGGTTATCAAATTTGCTACATCCAAAAAGGGCTTATGATAAAGCAGCAGCTCAGTCACAAGCAGGCTACAATCAAGCTCAAGGCTACTTAGACCCGTATAATCAAAGCGGCCAAGGCGCCAACAACTGGCTTACAGACCAAAGAAACAATCTCTCAAATCCAGCTGACTTACAGAATCAGTGGGCAGAAGGGTATGAAATGAGTCCTTATGCCAAACAGCTACAGACGCAAGCCATGGACTCAGGCATGAATGCTGCCGGCTCAATGGGTCTTCTTGGGTCAAGTGCTGCGCTTGGAAACCTCCAGCAAGGCTCAACCAACATCATGAATGCCGATAGACAGCAGTACATGAATGACTTAATGCAAAAGTATCTCACGGGCATTGGCATTGGAACCGGGCAAGCAAATAATGGGATGAATGCCGCAGGACAAATGGGACAGAACTCTATTAATCAAGGGAATACCCAAGCAGGGTTAACCTTTGGTGGACAGAATGCCGGCTCAAATATGCTTATGCAATTACTAAGCAGCTTGGGTCAGGGCGGATTACAATATCTAACAGGCGGAATGGGTCAGGGTGGAATGGGTAGAGGAGCCTGGGCACCACAACAAGGTTCGCCAGGATACGGCATGTACACGCCACCACAAAGTTATGGAGGGTATTAATCATGGCACTAACTGGGTTAATTCCAATCGGCAGAACGCCAGTTGATTATCTCACTGAAGGCACAAAAGGCTTCAATGATATCTTCAATCGGATAAGACAAGCCGGCCTCGAGCAGCAAAAGATTAACGACATGGTTAACTACCATAAGTCATCTATTGGATTGCAAGGAGCTGCTGGCGCTAGAGCTCAAGCTATGCTTCAGCCACAACTTCAGGCGCTCCAAGATGCGCACATGATGAATGAGCTTAAATACAATCCAGAGGCTCAATCCAATTACTTCCAGAAGATGATGGAGATGATTTCAGGGCAGTCATCAGATATGGGAGGACAAAGCCCTGTTGACCAAGGAATGCCTAACAGACAGGGCGCCCCTGGATGGGGTGGAGATGTCGGGGATATGCAAAATCCTGATGGCACTTGGAATGGCGGAACCATAGAGAACAATCCTATGGCTTCGCAACAACAAGCCCCGTCGCAAACAGCTCCAAAAGGACCTAACTGGGAAGCGCTGGCAAAGAACCCAATGGCTAGAGCTATGCTTAAGAATGCTGGCATTGATTTGGATTTCATGAACAAAGAATCTCCTCAGCAGAAGCAGATGCGGGAAGTTGAGACCACAAGACAGAAAGAAGAAGAGAAACTAAAGGTCAAAGCTCAAGAGCAAGCGCGAAAAGAGAAAGATTCTGCAGAGAAGGATTTGCCACATCTAATGACGACTCTAGAAAACATTAGAGAACTCAAAAGGATTGCGACTGATAAGCCACACTTATTTGGTAAGCTATATCCAGGATTGTCTTCTAGGTTCGCCAATGACGAGGATGTTGGGAAGTTCAATAAGATTATCATCGACACATTGCCGGCCACCGAAGGAAAGCTGTCTCAGCGTGGAAACCAATTGGCTTTGAAAACAGCATTAGCTGGAAAGGCTTCTTTTGGGGAAAATGCAAAAGTTGCACTTGGTAAGATTAAGGCCATGGAAAAAGAAACGATAGAGGCTATCGAAAACTCCAGGAAACTTATAGACCTTGGTAATGGCCATACACCTTCCGCGCAAACCTACAAAGATACAGATATGGTTATTGTAGAGGGGCCCAATGGCGAAGAAACCATGACTTATGCAGATGCTAAGGCAAAAGGAGCTATGTAATGGCTGAGTATCGAATTAAGGGGTTAGCAAATCAGACACCCCCCCAATATAAAATAAAGGGACTTGCTCCTAGCGCTCCTTCTCAGCAAGAAATGGAGCCGATGCAACAAGAGCAAGAGACGATGGGGCTCCCTGGGGTTATTAAAGATATTTATGGAGCTGGAAAGCAAGCCCTTTCAGGTCTTCCCGGAGCTCTCCTTGATTTACCGGGGCAAGCATTTGGAGCAGGACGACAGGCGATTAACTTTTATCCTGAGCTAGCGAGGGGTCAAGTTCCAAGGGCTACTAGAAACGTCTGGGCAGGTCTTGCGGAGGCGGCACAGAAACCCGGCGAGCTCCGTGACTACATGGTTAGGAAAGGACTGTGGTCACAGGGAACTCCGAGCCTCAGAGTGCCTGAGTCAATTCTACCAAGAGATACAGCTCAGCGTGTTGGGCCAGAAGGGTATGAGCCAGGAGATGAGTTATTGAGAGTAGCGCCGTTAGCTATTGCCGGGGGGCCATTAGCAAGATTAGCTGGAAGAGCTATCCCGCCAGTTACATCAAGAGGAATTGTTAATAGGATATCTCAGCACAAAGCACAAAGAACAGCGCAGGCTGCTCAAGATTATTCAAATTTATTTGAAAGAGCTTCTAATGAGGGCGTCAATCATGCAATTCCACTCAGAGAAACCGCGGAGAATGCGCCATATATCACTAGACATACAACTGCTAGACATAATGAATCGTTAAATAATTATTTGCAAAATCCAACCATTGAAAATGCTCATTGGGCGCAAAGTGAATTAGGGTCACTGTTGAGGCATCTTGACTCTATAGATAGAAGAGGCGGATTAACGCCTACTCAAAATAGAGTTTACAGGGCGGCCCAGGACTCCAGAAGACAAATTCAAGAAGCTATGTTTAATGAAAACGCCTTTGGCTCAAGGCCTCATCTTGCTCGAGATTACGCACAATTATCTAATCAATATCGAGAAAATGTAGTTCCATATCGCAGATTAGAGCCTATAACAGAAGTTGAGCAAGGAACAAAGAGGCCAGCTACGGCAGTAAAAGAGCTTAGAAAGGATGACCAATTCATGATTGAGCTATCCAGGCGATACCCAGGACTGTTTTTACACCACCCATGGATTAAGAGAGGACTTGGCGTGCTTGCCGGAGGGGCGCTCTCTGGGATTGGGTTCACAGAAGGAAAGGACTTTTTTAAATAGAAGAGTTAATCTTCGGAGGCGCCAAATACAAAGACCACCATTACAATAAGCATTAATTCTATTAGGTTAAAGTGCATAATATTCTTCCACGGATATTAGTGGATAAAAATATAGCACAAAGATATTAATTGATCAACCTATTATGGTATGAAAAACGCCCAAAAAAGCGTATGATAATGTCATGATAGGGACTTTGAATGTGGGGCATGGCGATGCTAGAAAGAGGGATAAATCCTGTATGGTCGTTTGTTGACTTAGTGGGCCAACAGCTAGACGACTCGTATTTTATGTTCGTCCTGCAAAACACGCTCCCTTATCTTCCTGCAACCATCTATCAAGATTATCAAGGTAATGTTCCCTGGGTTAACCCAATCCAGTTCTTAGCTAACGGAACGCTTCCTAATAACATGTACTGGGATAAAAACTCTGTCTACCGATTAGAGATTAGGGATGGCAATAGCCAATCCGATAATCTGGTTTACTTGATACAAAACTACGTCCCCCAGGGAGACGGAAGTGGAACTGGAGGAGAAACAGCGGCACAAACCTCCAACCAGATTACCAATCCACAATTCTCTCTAGTAAACTTCAACGGAACCCTAACAACTAGCTCTAGTGATGCGTTAGATATCGCCCCAGGCTGGACGTTAACCGGCAACGGCAGTGCGATGACAATCAGCCAGGTGACATTTACAGGCTCAACAACTGACTCTACGAACGCATCTTATGGATTAAGCATCACTACTACGGGCGCAAATACAGTTACATTGAGCCAAACCTTCGCAAATAATGGCGCATTATGGGCTGGAGAGGGTGTTTCTGTAGCGTTAAGCGCGTCATCCGACTCTGTTAACGCTACATTATCGGCTACATTGAATTATCCAGACGTTCCGTACACAAAAGAAGTGATTGGAACAACTATATTGACGTCCACTCTGCAGTCTTATTTGGGCGCGGTAGAGGTTGATGCCTCAACAAATACTGAGCCAGCAGCTACTGCGTCAACTGTCTTTACAATTAATTTACAAGTTGCTGGCACGTATGTTATCACGAGCGTTCAATTACTTGGACAAGACGTGGCTGAGGTCATTAACTATGAACAAGAGACGCTCGAAAGACAGATTGACCAAACATTCCACTATTACAGAAACTCTATACTATTTCAGCCTAAAGACAGCCTTCTCGCAGGGTGGAACTTCGGTCAAAACCCATGGCAGTTCACGACGACGTCCTCATCGAACGTTGCAGTGAACCAATATACCGCAGACCAAACAGTAATTGTTCAGAGACAATATGTGAATAGCGCCTCTGGTAACAACGTAGCCACCAGTCAAGCGGCAGCATCTGATAATTTCGGATTTACTATAACAGCGGTTACGGGCACAAACCAATTTGCAATGATTCAGTATATCGACACAGCAACGTTGGCGCCCTACTGGGGCTCGATACTGTCTTCATTGGTTAGCTTAAGACTATCAACCGCGCATTCAACAACAGTTGGCGTGAAGATGAAGTTGATTTGGAGAAGCACAGCACCAACTACGATTTCCCAGACAGTGCCTATTGCATCATGGGCTACAGCAGATACGCCGGTATTCTCAAGTGGATGGACTCCAGTAACACCAAAGAACGACCCAACTTATACGCTTTCTAACTCAACAAGCTTTCAAGATATCGTTTTTGAGGGAATGCAAATGCCGGCAGCAAGCACTGCAACTATGTACGCCGCATTAGTTATTTATACCACTGGAAGCATGAGCCAAGCATCAACTGCTGACTCTTTAATCTTCAGTGAAGCATCATTAGTTCCAAATGAATTTGCCATTAGTGCTAATACGCTTACCTATGAACAGATGCTCAGAAAGTGTTGGTACTATTACGAGAAAACAACTCTTCCTGGATTGCTTCCTGATAATTTCAGTACGTTTGCAGGCTCCATTAACATTCAGAATAACGTTCAGCCGCTCGGATTTACAGGAGTCACAAACTTATTTGGATATGCTGGACCACTGCAGGTGGAGTTCATGGAATATAAGCGCTCACAAAGCCCTTTATTTACAACCTACAGTTCCTTGGATGGAAACCCAAACAATATCCAGGCCGTTTTATTCTGTAATGGTGGACCAGTTACTTTCCCGGGAGTTGCATTGGCTGGGAATTGGAGGCAGGTCGCTTTGTCAAACAAGAGAACACTGTTCGAGGCATACACCGCATCTCCTATTGTGAGTGCAGGTGTGACAAACATTAACTCACCATACCTCATAATTAGATTCCAGTATTCATGCGATGCTCGACTTGGCTTGGTGGCATAAGGAGAATTTAAAATGGCATTACGTTACACAAGTAGCTTTGACCAATCAATCGGGTTTAGTGACACAGAAGAGCAGCTTACACTGGCAACTAACACAGCCTTAGCGGTTACTTTGCCCGGAAACAACACTCAGAAGTTTATTTTGACATTTGGGTGTAGCAGCAATGCGAATATTTTCATAGGATATGGAGTAACACCAACTATTGCATCGGCAGGAACTGCGACTCAACAGCCTTTTGTAGAGTTTGTAGTTCCAGGAATGCAAAGATACGCTGTAGGGGGCACTGTTTTGAGTGCGATTACTCCGGACGCGGCAGCATGGCTTGGAATCTCTATAAGAAGCATCCCTAACTAAGGATTGGTCATGGCGATATCTACAATAACATTTAGTAAGTTTGCGAGCGCCGGAGACATTAAGAATGATTCAATCACGGTCGGACTTGATAGCGGCACCAATGCTAAATTCAATAACCCTTGGACTTTCCTGCCTCCAGGAACAACTGCTGCTAGGCCAACACCTTCATCAGATATGTACTATCGCCTGAGATTTAACACAACTGACCAGCTTTACGAGTACTATGACCCTCTCCTTGCCGAATGGGTTATCCTGGATGACTCAGGAAGTGTCGCTGAAGTATTGGCTTTATTGGCCTCTCACTTAGTTGATGAGGGTGCTTCCCTAATTGGGTTACAAGACCAGTCGGGTGTTGTTAGCAAAACAGTCCAGGATTTGGCTAACTCCACAATAATTACACAGGTAAATAATGGGACGCTGGTCAATGGCTTTGCGCTATCCTCCTTATCTACTGGGTTTGTAACGGTCACCACATCAACTGGCGCATTGGTTTCGCGAACATTAACCGGAACATCTAACCAGATTGCTGTGACAAATGGCACTGAGGGCGGCAATCCGGTATTTAGTCTTCCATCCGCACTAATTCTCCCCGGAACATTGAAGCTCGGCGGTGACTTAGACGTTAACAACTTCGATTTCATTAACTCACAAACCAACGGTGGATTTTCATTTAACACTACTGGTGCGGGCGTATGGGAGTTGAATAGCACCCAAGGTATCATTGGGGTATCGAATGACCCAACTTTCTCCGCAGACTCTGCGGAACTGGTGCCCACTCAGGCTGCGGTTAAAGCATACGTCGCGACCATCGCTAGCGGGTTCATCCCCGTTGGCGGCGGCCCATGTGTGTGCTCAACGACGGACAACTTAAATGCCACTTACGCTAATGGCGCAGCAGGAGTTGGGGCAACACTGACTATGAACGTTGTTGGTGTGTTTACTGCTGATGGCGTAACCCCAACCATTAACCAAAGGGTTTTGGTCCCATTTCAAACAGCCACTGCTGATAATGGAATTTATACAATTACAACGCTTGGAGACGGCTCTACGGCGGCCATATTAACTCGAGCAACTGATTATGATACGGCGGCAGAGATTCGTCCGGGAACAATTGTTGCGGTCAAGCCTCCGCCAAGCGGAACAAATACTTATGGCGGAAGCGTATGGGTTCAAACAGATACTGTTGTTACTGTTGGCACCGACCCAATTGAGTTTCAGTTGTTCGCGCAGCCTTCAAATACATTTGTGACTTTGGCCACAAGCCAGCAAATCACTGGCGCAAAGACATTTGCTGACAGCACGCTGCTATTAAAAGGCTCAACTAGCGGCGCGACAACATTGCATGCCAGCGCTATAGCTGGAAGCACGGCATTAACTTTCCCAGCAACCACAGATACAGTGGTAACGAACGCTTACTCTGCGACGTTGACGAATAAAACACTGGACTTCGATAACAACACAATTCTCAACATCCCGGTGAGCGCATTGGCTGATAACACGGCTGGAGCATTGGTTAGTTGGGATGGTGGCGGAAACGTTACGACGATTGTACCAGGAACAGTTGGACTTCCATTAATCTCCAGTGGAACTGGTAACTTATCAACTTACTCTCAATTGCCAGTAGCTTCAGTTGCTGACGCGACCGCTGGAAGCTTATTTGCGTGGGACGCAAGCGGTAATGCGACAACAATTTCACCAGGAACTGAAGATTACGTATTAACGTCCAATGGCGTAGGTGCTCTGCCTACATGGCAGGCATCAACGTCTGGCTCATCTACGGCGCCAACACAACAAATATTTACGTCGGGAAGTGGCACATACACTACTCCGGGTGGCGTATCTTACATCAAGATTCAAGTCGTCGGAGGTGGTGGCGGCGGTGGTGGTGGTGGTGTTAGCACGGCGGGAACCGGAGGAACCGGAGGAACATCTAGCTTTGGCGGTGGAATAATTAGCTGTACAGGAGGAAATG
>JGI24890J29729_1000732_pt1 | contig 18372 bp, 22 predicted proteins | sample FreactcultureFD7_FD_29729 | JGI IMG/M metagenome (IMG submission 29729)
GATCGAAGAATGACGATGAGACTGACTGAAGATTCTCCTTCACCTTCTGGTTGAAGTCGGCGTGAACTTGGACGACGACGGTGAGGTCCTGGAGAGGCTGGAGTGGTGGGATGCATCTGAGTTGGAATTTGAGAGAGTTGAGTGAATGGGGAAGGAGAGCAAGACAAACCTTTCGAAATTCGCCCAAGTTTCAAATTGTGGAAATCTTTTCGAGGATTGCGAGCATAATGAGGGAAAGCAGAAAGAGCGAGAGCTGAGAATGAAAGGACGTTGCGAACGATGCTTTGGTACAGTAGAGGAAAAAAACGGAAGAAAAACGTTGCGAGTGCTTTGTTGAGACGAAACTGACTACAAATGAGGGTGGGAAGATGCATATAGACAGTGATTATACGAGTGCTAAAGGTAGTGAAGAAGAGCGAGAGGGAGTGAGAGTCTTAAAAGGGAGTAATACAACAATTAAACGACAAAAGACCAACGACGAGAACCTCCCTCCCTCCCTCCCTCTCTCCCTCCCCCTCCTGAGCTTCCAGAAGATTATTGCTTGACGTAATCTTTACTCAAATCTACTTCCTTGAGATGAGTATTGGTGATCTTGAATTTCCTATTCGAACTTCCAGGACCCTTTCTCCCTTTGCCTCGTTTCGCTTTGTTGATCGGGTTCGGAGGTGGTAAGGAACTCGAAGTGAGCCCGGCTAGAATCGTTTATGAAGGAGTCAGTACGGCAATGAAGGGCCAGGGAGAGGAGCGGAGGGGAAGAAGTACCGGTTTCAAGTTCGGTAGTTAGATCGTCTCCAAGAGGGGTCTTGAGGGAATGCCACAGATCTCGGAATTCTATTCATAGAGTATGGTGATGAGTCTGAGTGCTCATGCGTAGAGAGAGAGTGTGTGAACAGAGGGAGGAAGCCATCGAGAAGAAGAGAAGAACGATAAGATCGCAATCTCTCGGACTAGCACTTCGATACGACTGCCTCCTCCCTGCTTACTATTCACCGGGTAGGATGGTACAACTTACCTTTATCCAACGGTTCTTTCTCCCTACCTATATCATCCAAAAAGACGCATTTCATCTGACCTTTTCCTCCGGCGTCGCCTTTCCCATCCGTCCTAGTGACCAAGACCCTGCCTTCCTTCTCCAACTCTTCTATCGCTTGAGTTACGCCACTCCACGAGTCTCTCAATGGTTTAATCGCTAATCCACCTTGAGGCGAGTAACGTCGAAGTAATGAAACGAGGTCGGACTTCGAAGAGAGTAAGAAATCTGGCTGTACTTTGGGGGTTCGGAGTGTAAAAGTGTAAGAGTCTAGTATTGCAATGCCATGCCAGAGTAGGTAATAAGGGTGTGGTTAAACTCGCCTTGTAAGTGAATAATTCAGTTCTACTGTCATACCTGACCCTCTCATGACCCTTTAAAGCTTCCAACAGTTCATAGTTGTGTAGCAGTGCTTCTATGCCACTCGTGATTGCCAAATCCTCTAATCTGATGGGTCTGTTTAGTTGTTTGAGGAAGTTGACAGAGAGGACCAATTGAGTTTGCCAGTGTCTTCCTGAACCAGTTAGACTAGGCCCTATCACATTGTTGCTCATTTCCTGAGTCTGAGTGAGGGAGTGAGAGTCTTGAGAGGTCGAGCAGTGAAGAGGAGGAGACTAAGATTCATCTTGACCAGACACCATTCACAAAGATGACTACTATCCCAGCCCGATTAGCTCGTTTAACTACTTCCTCTGGTTCATGGCCAGTAGCACAAGCTCGTTCCCGTTCACTCTATCGTCAATGGTACAAATCAGGTACCTCTCTCCCTCCCCATCTCTCTCTCGTCACTCACTGATCAAGAATGAAATATACAGCACCAGAGATTGTTCAACTATACGCATTAAACATTCCCGCCTACACCATCAGAGCCAAAGTTAGGGAAATGTTTGAAAAGAACTCGAATGTCAGCGATCCTGAAGCAGTAGATATCTTGTTGTTGAAAGGTTATCAAGAGTTCCAAGAAGTACGTATCCTACTCTCTCATTTCCCTTTAAGCAGGATGAGCGAGAAACTGATCCCCAAGTTTGGTGAGCGAGTAATAGACGATCAATTGTTGGAAAATGGAATCGTACGCTTCTGCTCTCTCTCTTGTTCTCTCTCACTCGTGCAGTTCAGAGGCTGACAATTTCACGCGGTCGAGAAATTGCAGTCACGTAATGAGAATGTTNGCCGATGAAGAGGTACGATTTCATTCCTTCGCAGANTTCCACTTCTCTTCCCTACACNNTCTGTCTCTTTCCCGCCAATCAATCATAACCGTTTCTCTTCCTACTCTTGCTCATCGGATCGAGTTCTGAACGCGGTCACTGACGAACGCTCTCCAACTATTCCTCCCCTCCCTCCCTGTAATTTCTCGATTCTACAGCTCCCAGGTTAGTTTTTCTCCTTCCTCCCCCTCATTCCATTCAAGATGGATGGTATGCTGAATGAGTGGTCCTGTGTAAACAGCGCGACCCAACAACTTCCTCGATTCTTTCTACCTTTCCCGAGACGACGCGAAAGAAGTTATCGCTACCGCTTAAAAGCACAATCACGATCTGTTGTTGGTTGATTGCGAAGTATACGCGTGATGGTCTGCTCGTCGAAAGGAAGAGGGGTGTTTCGTTTTCCATCTTACATTTTCATTTTTTTTCACTTTTGTCCTTTTCTTTCTTCTACACTTTCTTTGCACTGTAAATTCCTCGTTGGCAAACTTTCATGTACGTTTCATTGCCTGGCGAGACTTCTACTTGCGAAGAGCGCAATCGACCGCTGAGCCGCGGCAAGTCCTGATCGAAGTTGAACAATTCTTCCTTTAATCTTTCCCTCTTCTCCTCACTTTCTCCCTCAATCTTCTCCTGACCGCTTCTACTGCCTTGTCCGAATATTAAACATGCCTACTGAGTTCACCACCGTACGATGCCTTCCTTCTGTCCTCTGCTCCCCCCACTAATTGGCTCGATTCTCGTTTTAGCTCGATACCGGCGTCACTAGGATCACCAAAGTCGATCCTGAAGAAGCCCTGACCCTCCAAAGGGATCCTAAGCGCTTTCTTCTCCTCTCAGGTCCGAATCATAACCTCTTCGGAAAGAGAGATAGTACTCAGTAAGTTGTCTCTTTCAACCTCTCCCTCCCTCTCCTCCCTTCCCGCGTTTTTGATTCAAGTGGAGCTGATATAGACAGAGCGTTTGATGTAGGTACGGAACTACTACTTTGGCGGAGATTGAGGAACGATTGACGAAATTCGGCAAGGAATTGGGAGTTGAGGTCGTTTGCGCGCAGACGAACTACGAAGGTACGTCTGATGTCACTTTACTGTGGAAGACGAAAGACAGGAGCGGGAGCGAACGAGAGGGAGGGAGGAAATCCAAGGCAGAAGGTCGGATCAAATTGCGAAAGTCGAGAGTCGCAGAATAGAACCGGGAGGACACGATGGAAAGTTGGACAATCGGTGTACAGGTCGAGACGACGAATACAAACAATGCTGACCAAGCTTGATCCCGGTCGTTCAACAGGTGAAATGTGCGAACTCGTAAATTAGCAGTTTTCTTCTCTCGTTCCGATCGCTTTCCGTCATTACACCTCGCACCTCCCTCATTGACTCCCTCTCCTCCCGATGATTACTCTAGATTCATTACTCACGGTGTTTAGGAGGAGTCGTAATGAATCGTGAGTCTTCTTTCCTGCTTTCTGATCCCCTTGTACTGACTCGTCTTCGATATGACAGCTGGCGCCTGGGCACACTATTCCTACGCCCTCTTGGACGCAATTGACGCATGTGATTCCCCAGTTGTCGAAGTACACATCTCGAACATGTATGTTCACCTCTTTTCTGTAAGATTCGCAGAAGTAGGAGCTGACACTCGAGATCGAATGTGCAGTCACGCGAGGGAAGAGTTTAGACATAAGAGTGTGACGGCACCCAAGTGCGCTGGTATGATTAGTGGTTGTGGGATCTTGGGTTACGAGGTGAGTCCCAGAAGAGAAGTTCAACGAGGATCGAGAAATCGCTGATTTCGTTTTTGCTTCTTCTTTCTCCTCCTCCTCACCACTCTGCGATACTTATCTCGCATCATCTTTCTTGATCTCTTTCACTTGTCGAATAGCTCGGTTTGAGATGTGCGATCGAACGACAAGCCGAACGACAAGCGGCGGCGAAGAAATGAGGAGAATCAGTACCAAGACGTCGAACTCATCCTGTAACATATCTATATTCACAAGACAGTCTGAATTGACCAATATACCACTTACTCGGTCGCCCTCATACTTCTCGCTGAGCTAGAGGTCTAGAGGTGAATCAGCTTGGAGCGGCCGAACTTATGTCCTCGAACGCAGAAATTCCCGGCATCCGTCCAGTCTGAGCGCTTTTAACTTGCTCGCCCTTTTGATCTCGTGGCTCTTCTGTGCGTGGCTCTTCTGTGCGTGTTCCGACTTCTTCGCCCAGCTGAAACATCCGATACTGATTTTACGATTTCGCGACGCCAGCTCGGTTCTGAACGTGCTTCCCGAAACGCTTGTACGGAACCGACTACACTAGCGCACCTTTCTCGAGACTCTTCGGTTCATCTCAAGGAGCTGAACGGTTTATGCGCGCTATTCACCCCCTCGCACGTTCTCGAATTTTCGCACGTTTCTCATTCCAATCTCTTCTTGTATTCCGAGTGAGCGGCCCCACCCTCGTCTCTCTACATCCTTCTACTTTATCTTTTCGCCTGGGACGCTCTTCTATAGCAATTCGACAAACATCAAACAGACCTCAAGCTCAATTCTTCCAAGAATGGCTACGAAACCCGTCCTCTTCGCCCTCGCGGGACTCTCGATCTACTTCTTCGACACGCTCAAGCATCATATCAACTCTTACATCCACCATCCGACTACCTCGGGGTACCTACTCCTCTTCATAATCTCGACCCTCACCCTCTCGGCATTCGCAAGTTCTCTCTCCGTTGCGATCACTTTCGCTTGGAATTGTTTCTTGAGACCTTTGGGCAAGAGTCAAGATCAGGCGGGAAGGCTGAATAGTTTCTACGAGGGACAAGCTAGTGTATGTTCTCCCCAACCTTGCATCTCCAAGTTCGTCGGATGAAATGCTGATCACATTTTCGGAGTGTGACAGATCTATGACAAGACGAGAGCCAAACTTTTGAGAGGTAGAACGACCATGTTGAGGTTGTCTGCCGCTCATCTCCACCAACAGCGCAAACAGAATCCTTCGAAAAAACTCGTTTGGGTCGGTACGCTTTGTCCCTTTCTCCTCTCCGGGGAGTCTTGTACCTGACTGGCAAGTTCCCGACTACTCTAGATATCGGCGGAGGTACTGGATGGAACGTCGAGGAGATGGACAAGTACTTTCCTATCGCAGATTTTGATGCCGTCTACCTGATCGACCTGTGCGGACCTCTGCTCGAAGTTTCTCGCAAACGATTCGAAGCGAGGGGATGGAAGAACGTTCACTGCCTGTTGCAAGACGCCACGACGTTCGTTTTGCCCGAGTGGGAGGAGGACGGGATTGATCAAACCGGAGGATTGGATTTTGTCACGATGAGCTATTCTCTCAGGTGAGCTTCACCGCTACCTCCCTCAGCTCGAACATAGCTGATTGTGTTACTTTGACCAGTATGATGCCAGATCACCTCACGCTCCTCGATAGAATCGATCGTTTGCTCTCCCCGACCGGACTAGTTTCTGTAGCCGATTTCTACGTATCCTCTCGCGAGACCTCGTCCATGGCCAGCGTCACTGGAGATGTCGTATCTCGTCAATGTAGCTACTGGACTCGATTATTCTGGCAGCATTGGTAAGTCGAGAATTTTGACTTCTTCCTGATTTTGAATAATCTTGCTGAGCAAGGTTCACTCCCTAGGTTCGAACTGGATCACGTCGATCTGCATCCCTCCCGTCGAGCCTATCTCGAACATCGATTCGCTACGATCAAATCATTCAATGCTCGTAACGGGTTCATTTTGCCCGGTCTCATTTCCATGTAAGCTGGTCTCCGTTTCGCCTAATCAATCTCGAGCCCATATTGACGTTGCTCTATAGCCCCTATTATGTCTCCCTCCATACCTCTCGCCGCATCGACACCTCCAAAGCAAATCAAGCTTACGAGGTCGAAGCCGGAAACACCATTTCTGCCTCGCCGTCTCCTCTCCTTCGACCCACAAGTGCTCGCTCGAACAGTATCCCTGATCTTGCTCTCGGTCTGAGTGCTGCCCTCAACCTCTCCCCGAAACGATCAGAGTCTCGGTCGAGCGATCAAAGTGATTCGGTTCGAATCGAAGTCGCTCCGGAACAGCAACTTTCAGCATTCCATTATGGTCTCAAACACTATCGAGTACCTTACCTCGACGACCAACAACATCGCGAGTTCCGAACTTGGATCTATGGGTTTGCGGTAAGTTGACTTGCTCTGAGAGTTCCACTGATACTGACTTCCTGCTCGTTTAACTAGTGGGAAGATCCTGCTGTCGATATGAAACATCTCAACGTGACAGAGGACGATTCAATCCTATGTATCACAAGTGGAGGATGTAATTCGCTTCACTACGCGATCGAAGGTAGACCGAGGAGGATTCACACGGTCGATTTCAACCCTTGTCAAGGTCACTTACTCGAACTCAAACTCGCTTGCATCAACTCGTTAGAGTACGAGGACTTCTGGATGATGTTTGGAGAAGGGAAGCATCCGAGATTTAGGGAGGTAAGTAACGCCTAAGCGAGACTTGGGGTTGAGCTCACTAGAAATCCTGTACGCCAACCGAATACAGCTCCTCGACACCAAGATCTCGCCTTTCCTGTCTAGTCACGCTTACCAGTTCTGGCGAAGAAACGACAAAGCGTTCTCGGACTGCTTTTATATGCGAGGTAAGTCTCTTGCATTTGTTTCGTAGCTTAAGCTGGTGACGGAGTTGACCAAGCTCCCCTTATAAATGCGCAATAGGCTACTCGGGGCACGCTCTAAGGCTGGCGAAGGCAGCTTTCTGGTTCACTGGCTGCTCGAAGGTAGTGCACGACTTCTGCTCAGCTCCAACTCTCGACGCTCAACGCAAGATCTGGGACGACAAGCTTCGACCCGTCCTCCTCTCAAAGTTCATCACTCGTATCTTCCTCTCGAACCCGGCCTTTCTCTGGAACGCGCTGGGTGTACCTATCAACCAGGCCCAACTCTTCTTGAGCGAAACTTCGACCGAGCAATTCGCTATCGACACTTTGGATCCCGTCGCTTACGGAACACACATCGCTTCTGGAGCTTATCACTACCAGCTGTGTCTGGAACAGAAGTACACGAAGGAATCTTGGTGAGTGCGAATCCAAGAGCTTTCGTATAGTCGACGATTGACTGACTGCATCCCTTTCCATAGCCCACTCTACCTCACTCGAGAAGGCTTCGAAACCCTCAAAGCGAACAATGGAGCAGCACTCGATTGTTTCCGACTTCATACCGACTCGATCAACAACGTCCTGAATCGACTCGCGAAAGAGAACTCTCTCACAATCTGCATAGTAATGGACTTACAGGACTGGTTCGACAATACCGTCACCTCTCCATCGAAGTCTACGAAGCCCTGTGCTTTGACGGAGACAATTCGAGCGTTACATGGAGCGCTCGTCAAAGGTGGAAAAGTGTTCTTCAGGAGTGCAGGGATGAAGCCTTGGTATCTCGAACTGTATCGTAGAGTTGGATTCGAGGTCGAATGCATCCACGAGCGACCGATCGGAGGAAAGGTACCGATTGATAGAGTTAACATGTACGTTGAGCTTTTCTCCCTCCTTCGCCGAGCTTGATGCTGACGACTCGCAACCTTTATCGATGAACAGGTACGCTTCATTCTATCGTTGTACAAAGCTGTAGAGTCGGCCTCCCCCCAGAGTCTCGTAGAGTTGGCGTTTTGTTCTCGTTTCGTTGCGTTTCGTTAAATAGGTTTAGAGCAACATCGATCTTGAAATCGACTATACCCCTTAGTACTCTGATACACGACCCTATCTGTGCGAGTCAGAGAGCAACATGAACAAATGAGGCTGATTGCGATAGATCTACAAACGAAAACAGCGATGCCGAAAATCTAAATCTAATGCAAGAATAAAACCCAAAGAGAAACTGATAAAACTCCAACTAAGCCTGACACTCGCGGTAATGATAACCTTGAAGCTGAAGAGAACTTGACGAACTGAGCCGCCATCTTGAGATCCGATCCTAACGAGTTACAGCTGTGAAGTGGCATCAAGTCTTGATCAGTGTCTGTCGTGAGCACGATCACAGCAGTGCTTTCACTCACTAGACGTTACCCCATCTATCTTGACTCCTCTCAGTCCGACTCGTGTGCCTGACATCACCAGCGACTCTCTCTCCTCCTCCAACCTCCTCGGTCATTCCATAAGTTGCTTTCCCCGTCCCTCCACTCGATGGGCAACCCCATTTAAGGAAGTTCGGACACCTAGCGTCGACCAGAGAACAAACATCCATACAAGGTGGCACTTCCGAGTACGGGAATGGAGATTCGTTCATCGTGTTTTCGCGGTTCGAGTCGTAGGATTCATTGAAAAGGGAAGGGAAACTTGTCGAGAGGTTTTGTGGTGCGAAAGCTGGGGTTCGAGAAGAGGGAGGGTAGTCACGAAGGAGGGAGGAAGAATAGGACGAAGGAAGGTGCCAAGTTGCGAGGTCCGTTTCGGGGTCGAAGAGGGTCGAATTCACGATGATGGTAGCATTGGAGGGGGCATCGGTGCATCTAGGCATCTTTGTCGCGCACAACCAATCTCGATACGCTTCGTAACAGTCTTGACAGGTTGAAATTACTGAGTATTGGCCGAATCGCGTGTCGTCGCAGGGAAACGTCGTGAGACTTCGAGCGAAAGAAGCCAGGGAGGGCGAGATCGAGTCATTGAAATAGGAGAGGAGTTGGGAAGTGGGTAAGGAAGCGGGAGCTGGGACAGAATAGGCGACAGATGGGCAGAGATCGATATCATAGAGAAGTCGACAGGAAGAGGCTGTGAGGGGATATGGCCTGCTGATCAGCGACCACTCGTGATCATAGAGAACCTTTGCACTCACTCGACTTTGTAGTGAAGAATATCGGATCCCATAATCTCGTCGCATTCGCCGAGTCCGAAACTTCGGTCAAATTCTGCACCAACCAACCAGTATAATTCGTCCCTGCCCTCAAATCCGATAACGCGAACTGCGTTCTCGTTCCACCTCCAAATCCCCTACTCGTTGTCGTCGTGTTGATGTTCTCCGTCCGAATCGAAGTTTGAGAGCGAGCGAAACATCTTGATCTCCCTAGGGGATACGATAGCGGAGTCGAAGGTGCGACGATCGGGTAGTAGACGGGTTGATAAGTGGATGGCTGTGGTTCGTTACTCGTCCAGTTGGAAGTGGTCAAGAGTGCGGAGAATTGATCTGAATCTTCGAAATTGAAACTCGCTCCTCCATCCGCAACGACGAGGGGAGCATCATTCGTGAGATCCAGTTCGAACGTCCATTTCCCACCTCCATTCCCTCCTAGTACTGCATCATCTGGGGCCAATACCCCAATCCATAAACCCTCCTCAGCTCCGTCGAGAGTCACATTCGCAGCTCCAAATTCAAGTTTCGAAGTTCCACCTTCTCCTTTGTCTTTACTCGGGGCACTGTTTACTCCAGGCTGTTGTATGGATGTAGTATTTGATACGTAGAGAGTTGTATTGAGGTGAGAAGGGAGGTAACTTGAGAGGCTTTGAGGAGGTGAACAAAGTGATAGAGTAACGTACAGCGGTCGAATCGTAGTAGGTTCCAATTCAAAGTACGCTGTAGCTCCACTTGTCAGATCGAATGAAGAGCTGTAGGGAATGGAGAGAGGTTGAACGATTTGAGAGGCGATGCAGTCAAGAAAGGAGAGGAGAAGGAGGAGAAGGAGAGCTCGTGGAGGGCGGCGCCGATATAGGGGTGAAGGTATTCGTGGTATCATTCTATCGAGAGGGTATCTGAAGGTTTTGGAGTGTATGGGAGAGGAAGAGGATCCTCTTTCATCTCTCTGGCTTGGACCATTCACTTTTCGGATTCTCCGACAACTCTGATCGATCGCTCCCAAGCAGTAGCCGTGGTGCATACCTTTACAAAACTCTGGCCACCGTGATCCGTCGCTTCGCCGTTTCTCGTTTGGCTCGCTTCCCTTTCTTCGTTCTCGCTTCGAGTTCTCCCCTCTGTTGCCTGTTCAGCTGCTCAGACAGCCTCAGAGCTTGGTTGATACGCTTATAGAAGCCTAGTACGCCAATGCGAACAGTCTTAGTCGGTGCAGGATGCTAATCGACTTTCGCAAGAGGAGAAGAGAAAATCGTGCGATTTCCCTTTTCTTCCTCGCTCCAGTCACTGACATCCTTTCGCACCAGAATACCTCCTAGTCCCCAGAGATCGTGGATGTGGGAGCATCTCATCTATGCCGGTCCCTCTCGGCGGGCTTTGAAGCACACCTTGATCGCTCGTTAACATCTTCACACTTAAATTGTGTTACCAATCGCTTTCCATAGGCGTGCCACTCACAAGCCGCACCCTGATGAAGATACTAGAGGGTCGTATCTACTCTGTGAACCGATATGAGGCGAAGCGGACAACAGCTGGCCACGCACGGTCACAGCGAAGGAATAGCCGCCTCGTTCTTCTTCTTGCGCTCCCTCATCTCTCACTCTATCGTGTTGTTTTGCCCCCTTATGATCTTCCTGACGATAGATTGAACCGGTCAGACTATGAGATAGGCGAGGGTGAGCTATGCAACTAGTTCAGTTCCCAGCGCGAGAGTTTCGAAAAAAAAAAACCCGAGAAGTCGATTTTTCGCGGGCTACGTTTTCAGGTGAATCCAGGCGCCCCGAGAGAGTGCTGAATTGACACTAAGACTGTGAACGAGATCATCTAAGATTTGTTGCGAAATTCGACCAGTCGGCCTCTTGAATTGCCGTATCGAAAAGTTGATCGTTCTTCTCTTTCCAACCGCTCCGATTCGGCGCAATCATGGAAGCAATCTCCTCGAGCTGGACACTGCTCCCACCACACTTCCCTTCAGCTCATGCCTTGGCGAGCCCTCAACTTTGGGATTCTCTCGTTGCACTTGATTCCACCGAATCGGATCCATCAAATGTCTTTCTCGCCGTACGATCAAAGCAACCTCGGATACAGCAGCAGCAAGCCTTGAGTAACATAGTGATAAGTGTCAGACAAGCGAGCAAGGCAGAGCTGGGGGAAGTGGACAGCCAAGTCAGTTTCCCATCTTATTACCCGTCACCTGTCTGCTCCAGCTGAAGTAGAGAGACTACAGGAACTACCGACAAATGTTCTACTACTCCCTCAAGCTCTAGTAACGAACCATCGTCAAGTATTCGGCCCTCGTCCTCCCCAACTTTCCTCACTCACCCCACCTTCCCTCCTCGTTTCCCTCACCCAACTCATTCCCCTTACTTCCGTCATCCTCTTCGCTTTCGATTCTACATCTTACACGTACGCTTCAGCGCAACAAGATGCGTTTCTCGGAAAGATTGGAGGAGAAAGTTCTTCGCAAAGCGGGGTGGTTATCAGAGAAGGAGACACCTTGAAATTGAACGAAGGAAGATGGAAAGTAGCTATGGCTGAACCGGTCTTACAAGGAGCGATCATCAAAGGGGAAACGAGGCTACTCGTTTTACCTCCTTCGGGTGAGGACGACGACCACGAAGAAGCAGACAAATCTGCTACATCTCAAGATCACTCGAGACGGACGAGTCAATCGAGTCAAGAGGACGATTCACAAGATGAGGATTTCGAGATTGATGAATCGTTCCTCGCGAATTCAGTCCTGACTACTCACCACAACAATCGTTTCGGCCAAACTCCCCTGACTTCGCCCCTCTCGACATCGTCTCGACAAAAGCAATTCTTCCCTCTAGGAGAACTATCCTCCGGTACACCGCCGGTCACGAGGCAATCACATCTCACGCCAATCCCGCTTTCTTATCCCGTTTCGTCTCAACTCCTCACGCCAACACCGGAACTAGATGAAGATGACGTCCCGCGAGCTTTCTTATCGACGATAGATCTGGGACGAATAGGACTATTCAGTGGAGATTGGGCGGTATTGAGAAAGAACGAGGGAGAAGAGGGAGGACGGTTAGTAAGGGTCTTCGCAGCGGATGGACTCATAGACAATGGCGAAACTGTCTCGATCGGGTTAGTGACATATCCTTTGGATGAGATCTCGTACCTATCGCTGATCCACGGCTTTCGTTCTGACAGCTCTATAGCGATTCACTTGCCGCCTCCTTTCCTGCACAACCTCCTCGGCCCTTCTCCTTCTCCAGACTCTTCAATATCAATCGAAGCAGCACCTTCAGTCTCTTCCATCTTATCTCCCCAGCTCCCAACCGCCTCTTCTCTCACTCTCGCACGAATCGCCTCTCCTCACAGCGTGAATAAACTTTATCAACCTTTGTTCCTTGAAGGACTCAAAGACTACTTCCAGAATCAGAGACGAGTGGTGAAGAAGGGAGATGTAATCGCTATCGGGATTGAGGAAGGCAGAGTTAGATTCACCGCGACTAGTGGGAATGACGGAAAAGAGGAGACGGAGGAATTCGAGTAAGCTTTCAAAAACACTCTACTTTTCTCGAAGTCGACCTCAGCCCATGACACACGTTGGACAGACTCCCAGCTTCCACCTCAGCACCAACAGCGGTCGTTCACTTCCTCGTCACCTCTCTATCGCTCCCCTCCGAACTTCCTCCAGCGCATACAGGTCCGGTCGATTTTGAGGAGGAGCTCGAGTCAGGTGCTCTGGGATGTTACGTAGATCCGAAAGTAACGAAGCTGTTACAGAGTGGAGTCGAGAAATCGAGGGTACCGAACGACGGAGGTTGGCTAGGGCTTTGTGAGTCAAGGTCTACTTCGCATTATGGCTCCATGTCGCTCATTCGCTCTTTGCCTTCTTACAGCCCAACTTACATCAGCCTTTTCTCCTTCCCCTTCTTCCTCGACCTCGCCCGCTTCCCGATTACACGATTTCATTTCTGCGGCTCTCGCTCCCAACGCCTCAAGTTACGATCTACCCCTGACAGTACTGTTGAAAGGAGCAAGAGGGAGTGGGAAGCGAACGATGGTGACAGGAGTCGCGAGAAGACTCGGTGTTCATCTTCTCGAAGTGAGTCTTTTCTCAATTTCAGCTCGACTTAACGGGCGGAACTGACGAAATCGTGTATCCAGATTGATGCGTATGACCTTCTAGGCGATACGGATGCAAAGACTGAAGGTCGATTGCAGGCTCTCGCCGTCGACAAAGCACTTGCCTGTGCTCCCTGTGTCTTGATCTTGCGGAATATGGAAGCTTTGGCGAGGAAGAGTCAAGCTCTCGAGACTGGACAAGGTAAGAGATTCTCTTTCTCGGCAATACTACTTGAGCTGAACTTTTCTTGCAGAACCGGCTATGACAACCGTCCTTCGAGATGCTTTCTCAACGATTCGAACTGGATTCATCGCCTCGTCACAACCCGTCATCGTTCTCGGCACCACGGCCGATGTCGACAAACTTCCGACTGGTGTTCTCGGTCTCTTCAAGGAGGAATTGTCGATCGAAGCCCCTGGAGAACCCGAACGTCTAGCAATCCTCCAAAACTTGACGAGATCTGAACATCTCGCTCCGGATGTCGCGTTGAGGAGTTTGGCCGTTCAGACTGCAGCGCTCGTCGCAAACGATTTGGTCGACCTAGTCAGGAGGGCGAGGGCGGCTGCAGCTGAACGCGTTCTCTCCCTCCTCTCTCCTCCCACAACTTCCTCTCCTGATACACCGATACCCTCTCTTCCTTCTCTTTCCGATCTGGTCAACTCTGGGATCTCCCTCACTTTGGACGATTTCACCAAAGCCCTCGATGCCGCTCGTTCTTCCTACTCTGAATCGATCGGAGCGCCAAAGATTCCGAACGTTACTTGGGACGACGTGGGAGGACTTGCAAACGTCAAGAGTGATATCCTCGATACTATCCAACTTCCTTTGGAGAAACCTGAACTCTTCGCCGATGGTCTCAAGAAACGAAGTGGTGAGTTCAAACTCATTTATGCTACGGTCCGGTCAAGCTAACGAGTGCCCGGTGGTCAGGTATCTTACTCTATGGTCCTCCCGGAACGGGTAAGACGTTGCTAGCGAAAGCAGTTGCAACTTCGTGTTCCCTCAACTTCTTCTCCGTGAAAGGACCCGAACTCCTCAACATGTACATCGGAGAATCTGAAGCGAACGTGCGAAGAGTGTTTCAACGAGCGAGGGACGCGAAACCTTGTGTCATCTTCTTTGACGAGTTGGATTCAGTCGCACCGAAACGAGGAAATCAAGGTGATAGCGGTGGAGTGATGGATCGAATCGTGAGTCAACTGTTGGCAGAACTGGACGGTATGAGTGAAGGAAAGGGAGGCAACGATGTGTTCGTGATTGGAGCTACGAATCGTCCTGATCTACTCGATCCTGCTCTACTTCGTCCGGGAAGGTGAGTCTTTTCCGTTCCACTCCCTAGATTCCTTCCCAACGCTGATAGAATACGCTCTTCAGGTTCGATCGAATGCTCTACTTGGGTATCTCGGAGACGCATCAAGCTCAATTGAAGATCATCGAAGCTCTCACTCGCAAATTCAAACTCGAACCTTCGATCCGACTCGACTTGGTCGCCGAACAGTGTCCCTTCAATTACACCGGTGCAGACTTCTATGCGCTCTGTTCAGACGCTATGCTCAAATCAATGAGTAGAAAAGCAGAAGAGATCGATGCAAAGATTGGTGAGTTGCATTTCGAGCTCTCTCTTAGTCCTTTTCTCACTGTTCTTTCCGGCTCAGCGGATCTCAACTCTCGACCACCCTACTCGAACGGTCAAACCGCATTGCTGACTCCTCAATACTATCTCGCCGAAATCGCAACTCCATCAGAGATCGGAGTTCTCGTTGCTCAACAAGATTTCGAAGCTGCTTTATCAGAGGTGAGTATTTCCCATTCTTCGCCCTTATGCTATTTGCTGATGCTCTGTCAACTACAGCTCATTCCATCGGTCAGTCCTCAAGAGCTGTCACATTACAAGCAAGTCCGAGCAAAGTTCTCAGAGGCAACGATGAATTCCGACGATAAAATGGCTAAGAAAGAGGAAGAGGGTGTCAAGCGGGATGGTCTCGTCAAGGAACTCATTGAGAAGAGTCGTGCGAAAGTGAACGGGGTTGTGAATGGGAAGAAGAAGGAGGAGGCGGCGAACCAAGAAGATAGTGAGGACGAAGAGGAACGAACGAGAAGGTCGATAGCGAAAGGGAAAGGGAAAGCTCGTGAAGAGTAATCAATCGTTCGTTCGTTTGTATATCAAGCAGTAGTAGATACCTTTCTTTGCATTTTCATTCTCCGAACTTGACCGTTGCGAACGAGAGAGGCGACGGAGAAAACGGACGCGTAACTTCGGACTGTCTTCTCGCTTCGACTCTCAACTTCTAAACGCTATCTATCTACTCTTCGGCTCTCTCAACTACCTCACAAGCTTCCGTCGCTCACTCTTAGCTGCTCTTGCACCTCACTCTTCTTTCTTCAAACCCTTATCTTCAATCAATCAATCAACCTCCCTCTCTAACCTCTTCATCTACGATCAAGGGATGCCTCACCTCACTGTAGCCAAATGTAAGTATACCCATACTATTCCTACTGCCCGGAAGCACTCGCTGATCCCTTTCCTTTCGCCCCCACTTTCGAAAACTCTCTCACCCCCCTCCCCTCCCTCCTTCCTCTCCTCCCTCCTTCAACGCTCACAGATGGAAAGGACAAAGTACGAGTATTCAGAGTAGTGAGGAATGCAGATGGCAAGCATGAAGTAGCGGAATACATCGTTAAATGCCTCGTCGAAGGGTGAGTCGAAGGAAGGTCGACTGAACAGCACACGAGAGCTGACTACTCGATCCATTGGCATGTTCGTCACAGCGCCGTCGAGAAAGCATGGACGGAATCAGACAACTCGTCAATTGTCGCAACGGATTCTATCAAGTAAGTTTCGCATATTCGCGTATTCTCCTTCCCACTTCCTCCGTTCCTCAGTCCGGCTAGCTGATCAAGCGTCTGAATCGTACAGGAACACCATCAATGTCTTTACCAAGAAATCCCCTCATNTTCTTCAACCTGAAACTTTCGCTCTCGAATTAGGATTGCACTTCGTTAATACTTATGTACGTTCATTTGCGGCTCTTCAGCACTTCAACTTTGTCCTGGCAGCTTAGGCCTTGATGATAGTACAGTCTCACCTGAACCGAGTGACGGTAGAGATCACTGAACTCAAGTGGTCGCGGATCCAAGTTCGAGGGCAACCGCACAAACACTCGTTCGTTCGAGATGGAGAAGAGAAACGGTTCACTTCGGTCGTCGTGGACGCTACTAAGGGTATCAAAAACGTCACTGCAACACTCGAGAGCGGCATCAAAGATCTCTTGGTTCTCAAATCGACCGAGTCTTCTTTCGAAAACGTGAGTCTTCGTTCTCGGATCAGACATTAGCCTTTACTGACAAGAAGACGGGATCACAGTACGTGTTCGACGATTACACGACTCTCATTCCCGTCAACGATCGAATCTTCTCGACTTCCGTCGAATGCACCTACACGATCCCGCTCCCTTCTTCCTCTCTCACCGTTTCTGCCCTCCCCAAACTCGGCATCGAATTCGACAAGATCTACCAAAGTGTAGTAGATACCACGCTGGAGATCTTTGCAGAGCACAACTCCGCAAGTGTGCAGGCTACTCTCTATATCATGGCGGAAAAGGTTTTAAAGGATAACAAGCACGTCAGCAAAGTTCACTACGAGTTACCCAACAAGGTGAGCAGTACTCCCAGTTGATTTGAACATACAAGTTACCGATACTGACAAACGTACTCGCCTCACAGCATTACATCCCTTCGTTACTTCCTCCCAAACTCGGTTTGAAGAACTCTGATCCTAAAGATGCGGAGGTTTTCACTCCGGTGGACGCTCCTTCTGGTCACATCGTCGGAGTAGTCGAGAGGGATCCAGCTTCAAAGCTATAGAGGGGTGATTTCTCAGCGGGTTCGCATCGTTTTGAGGGACAGGAACGCTTATTTAGTTAGACGAGGTTCTTATTTGTATTGCGTTCGTCGTGCATTCTGTCATATCATTCTCATTCGTATCGATCGTTCCCAGCGATCGTGAGAGAGTATATTTCTCTCCGAAAATCCTTCTCGACTTGTGAAGTCGAGAAATTCCGATCTCTTCCGCCTACCCTGATCCGAGCGCAAAATCTCCACGAACTCACCTCCCGCTTCTACCAAGCCCCGCATACTCATCTGGCCTGTACAGATGAACGACGCTACCAAGAGTGATCCTGGCTCACAACGCCATAACACTTCTCTCCCTCCCTCCTCTTGGGTTCCGTGTCCTCTCGTCATCAATGCCGCTTCTCGCCCCGACTTCCCTGTTCTCTCCGCAACCCGCCAGAAACAAGCACTAGCACATAAGAAACTCGTCAACATCAAGTATGTCGATGTTCGAAGTCCGGATCTACCGCTTGAACAAGAACTCGCATCTCACAAGAGGTTGGAAACGGTTGGGGACGCGATGCTTCGTTCAGGTCTATACCTGTTACTGTTCACGAGGTATCCGAGGATGACAGTAGCGACTATATCAGTGCGTAGAGTCCCATCTGCTTGAGAAACTCGCTAATGTTGGATTTACAGGCAGTCGCCGGTATCCTCCTCAGCAACGCAACCTTCTCTTGGCTCGCGTGGCACTACGGTCTATTCGATCCCGTCCTATTGCGCGAGGCTCAACGCTGCCCAAAATTTGTCTACAACGGCCAGAAGCCAGCTGCTGACCTTTTCGAGGCGTGGTTCGGAGCGGTCGTCGTGGAATACTCATTCGAAGCAGCTATGGATTGGCTCGGACATATCTTCTGCGACGCTGTCTGTCAAGGTTTCGATCAGTGGGTTAGGGCGATTCAAGACAAGGAGCATGAACGCGTTCGCCATCGCAAAATCAACGAGGTCAAATCCGAGAATGGCGCTCCAACTGGAGTTCGTAAGCACAATTGCGTTGAACAGTCTTTTTCATCCTTTTGCGTTCGGGCTGACGCGCTGCTCTCACCGCAACAGGTAAAGATTGCAAACGCAAGCGAGAGGACGACACTGTACCCGTGCGGAACCGCGGTTTTATGTTCACCTTCGACTGATATCCCTTACGTACCCTGCGGCGTCAACTTTTGATATACACTATATCAGACTCTGTTCAGGGGTACCTCGAGACCGCATCTTTCGATCGTAGACGCGCTCGAGAGTGAGAGAAGCAGAATGAGCAAATGTCGAATGTGACTTTTCGTGAGCGAAGTCGATTGTCAACATGGTTCTACGAGATCT
>JGI24890J29729_1000733_pt1 | contig 18366 bp, 27 predicted proteins | sample FreactcultureFD7_FD_29729 | JGI IMG/M metagenome (IMG submission 29729)
CTTGGCTTTCAGTTGGACTCTTGCCCCTGTGTGTGCGAGCCCCATTCCCATTTCCCCCCAAAAAAAATCATGTTTTCCTGTTTACCGTATTGCTTATTATCAATATATAGATATAATGATTATGCGTGTATGTTAGGAATAGAAAGATTATGAGCATGAGTGAGCAGTTAGAACAATTCATTGCAACCAATAAGGACAGTATTAAGATGGGCGTGTTAGCTGGGCAGTTAGATGAAGCTATCAAAGTAATCTTTAATGCTGGGTATGAGGCTGCCTGGAATGAATTGGTAGAGCAACAAGAGCTATCTGAGCAGAATCTAGGAGATTGATGATGATTGAGATAGAGAAGAATCTGCCCTTGCCAGAGGAGCGGATCAGAAATGTATACCCTTTCAAACAGATGGATGTCGGTGATAGTTTCCATGTGGAGGGAGTGAGTATGCAAATAGTACTTAATGCAAACTACAGGGCTGGTAAACAACTAGGGATGAAGTTTATCGCACGTAAAGATGAAACAGGTGTGCGTGTCTGGAGGATTTTATAATGTCTAAAGACGAAGCATTAAAGATGGCGATTGAAGCGTTAAATACTTTGATGATGGAAAAAGGTTCGGTATATCAAAAAGCAATCCAAGCCTGTAAAGAAGCATTAGCACAGCCAGCACAAGAACCTAATTTACTTACTATTGCTTACATGAGTGGTGTTGCTCAAGGAGAAAGTAAAAAAACAAAACAGCCAGCACAAAAACCATTTGGATATTTTACAGCGTTACCTTTTGGCTGGACTGATTGTGGAAAAGATGATGAAGGCGCAATTGCTTTGTATGAACACCCTGCACCATCATGGCAAAAATTAAGTGATGATGAGATAGAAGCAATATCAGATTCAGTGCGAGTAGATGGAATAATGACTAAAAAGCCAACATGGTATAAAAGATTTGCCCGTGCTATTGAACAAGCATTAAAGGAAAAGAATCATGGAAACTAAATTAAACGGAAGTACTGTAGACTTAGCAGAGCATCTAGTAGACAAGAACATGAAGGATGCTATTGCTACAGTAGATGATGAACAGAAGCGTGATTACATGGCGCGTATTTGGAATCTTCCTAAAGACCAAATCTTTCACGAGTTAATGCGTGTCCACATGGAGTCAGCAAAGATGTTGACAGAAGCATTTAACACGATTGAAGATTTAAAGAGTAAGCTCCATTGACATACAGACCACCAACGGTTGAGGAAGCAGTAGAAAGTATCATGCGGTGTGTATTGCGAGCTTCTAGGCTCTCTCAACTAGAATGGTTTAAGAAACACTACGGGGAACAGTTTGGCAAAGAGGTGGAAGCCCTTGTTAAACAGAAATGGAAAAAACGATGAAATTCAACCAAGACTTATTCTACAAGTTTTGTTCTGAGCTTAAGATTGAAACCAAAGAGCTTGGCTTGCAAAAGATGGGGAAGCTGCTAGGAACGCAAACTTATGTCATGGATGAAATAGCGAAAGGACTTGCTGATGACGTTCACTTCTTTGTTATTCTCAAAGGTCGACAATTGGGGATTACTACTATCTCTCTTGCCCTCGATCTTTATTGGCATTTTATTCATCCTGGCTTGCAAGGCACACTTACAACAGACACGGAAGAAAACCGTGATATGTTCAGAACAACGCTTGCCATGTACATGGAAGGTCTACCTAAAGAATACCGAATCCCTTTGCTTGCCCACAATCGAAATCAGCTTTCTCTCAAAAACCGATCTAGACTCTTTTATCAAGTCGCAGGGCTTAGAGCAAAAGGCTCGCTTGGTCGAGGAAAAGCCATCACTTACTTGCACGGTACGGAAACAAGCTCCTGGGGAGATGAAGAAGGTCTAGCCTCCCTATTAGCATCCCTTGCTGAAACTAACCCCAACCGTTTGTACATCTTTGAGTCTACCGCGCGTGGCTTCAATATGTTTCACGATATGTACGTCACCGCTAAAAAAGCTCGTACACAGCGTGCTATCTTCTGCGGATGGTGGCGCAATGAGTTATATCAAGCCATGCCTGAGTCACAAGTCTACAAGGTCTACTGGGATGGCAAGATGACACCTGAGGAAAAGGAGTGGGTGCGTGATATTAAAAAACTTTACAATGTTGAGATTAATTCCCGTCAAATGGCGTGGTGGCGTTGGAAAATGTATGAGGGCATTAAAGACGATGCGCTTATGTATCAAGAGTTTCCTCCGACTGAGGACTACGCTTTTGTAATGACAGGTACTAGCTACTTCTCTAACGCACGCTGTACAGATGCGTACAAAAAAGCTAAAGGCACAAACTTTGATGCTTATCGCTACACCTTTGGTGTGAACTTCCAAGACACAGAAGTTGTTAAATCCACTGAGCGCCTTGCTACCTTAAAGGTGTGGGAAGAACCTGTAGAGAATGGCTACTACGTGATTGGTGCTGATCCTGCTTATGGCTCTAGCGATTGGGCTGACCGCTTCTGTATTCAAGTATTCCGCGTCTATGCTGACGGCTTAGATCAAGTTGCATCGTTTGCCACCAGCGAACTAAACACCTATCAGTTTGCTTGGGTGATCGCCCACTTGGCTGGTGCTTACAAAAACTCTACGCTTAACCTTGAGATCAATGGTCCAGGACAAGCGGTGCTTAACGAGCTGAGAAATATGAAGCGTCAAGCCGCTGCAATGGGCAGTGCTATGGGGCGTGACTTGATGGATGTATACAGCTCTATGCAAAACTACATCTGGCGCAGAAATGATACGCTTGGTGGTCCAAGTAACTCTATTGGATGGCTAACAACGTCAGCAACCAAAGAGCGTATGTTGTCTTACATGAAAGACTTTTTTGAACGTGGCATGATGAACATTTATGATCTAGATACCATTGATGAAATGAAAACAGTGGTGCGTGATGGTGGTTCAATTGAAGCCTCAGGAAGGAATAAAGATGACCGTGTTATTGCCAGTGCGCTTGCCGCTGCCGCCTTTACCGAGCAAGTCCAACCAAGACTTATTGCCCAAAAAATTACCCGTGCGATTTCCAACATACAGGAGAATTATTCTCCCGAAGAACTTAACGTAGGTCGTAACGTGTCTGATTATTTACGGAGGATAGGAATGTATGGAGTTTAATAAATTTGATCGCTTTAACAAAAAAGCAAATGAAACTGTGTATGCAGAGCCTGAGGAAACTTTCCATCGCAAGCTCATTCCGCAAATGATTACGCGTTTTATGCCTGAGTTTACTGTGAGCCATGATGACTTCATTTTAGACATTGGCTGTGGTCCAGGTGTATTCCTCAATGAAATGAAAGAGTTACATTACGAGCACGTTGTTGGCATTACCATGAGTGATGAAGATATTGCTATCTGCGAGGAAAAAGGGCTTGTTGCAATGAAGGGTGAAATGTCTGACATTGACATCCAAGATGGCGCAGTGGACTTTATTTGGTGTAGACACGCGCTAGAGCATAGTGCGTACCCATTGTTTACTTTGTTTGAATTTAACCGAGTGCTTAAGAATAACGGACAAGCCTACATTGAAGTACCAGCTCCTGATTGTGCTAGACCTCACGAGAGCAATCCTAACCATTATTCTATTTTAGGTAACACTATGTGGAATTCTTTGTTCAGCAAAGCTGGTTTTAAGATTATTTTCAATAACTACATTGATATGAACTTAAGCATTGATGGGACAGATATCCCTGAGCGCTACATTATCTACGGAATTGAAAAATGCAACCGACTATTCCCAAGCACGAATTAAAGCACATTATGTACAACTTTCTGTCTGACTTGGACAGAGGGATTAGTGTCAACCTGTTTGCTGAAATTGCTGGGTTATCGCCTGGACACATACACGATGTATTTGTGTATCAAACAGAGCCGCTTACTGAATACGTGCAGCGCAGGGTGTCTAAGGCTTACAAGGCTTGGGTAAACGGAGAAGTCGCAATTATGCAAAACCGCGACAACACAAAGTTTGTTCAATACCGTAAAGAAGCCAAGCCATTGATGCAAAGAAGTTTAGGCTTGAAAGTCACCAATGACGGAATTAAAATTAATTTAGGAATTAAGCCCAAGTATGATTACTCAGGCTACACTTTAGATGACCAATTGAAAGGGGATAAAAAATGGCGGTTCTAAAAGATTACAAATGCAGTAAACATGGCTTCTTTGAGGCACGCAAAGCGCAGTGTCCAATGAAAGATTGCCACGAGGAAGTAATGGTAGTACATTTACAATCACCAAACTTTAAATCAACAAGAACTAAGAACAGCGATAAAACGCTTGACGGTCTTGCTAAACAATTTAATATGGGCGATATTCGCTCGGCAAGAGAAGGCGAGAACCAGGGAAATGTTCTTGCTCGCAATAATAAATTTAAAAAAGATGATTACGCTTCTGCGGAAGCACATCTTGCTCAAAAGATTGGTAATGGTGAAGTCCGTGAAACACGCCCAGGCGATGCTGCTATGTGGGGTGGCGGAATGAACGGAATGAACTTACAATCTATTCTGCAAGGCAGAATTGCACAATCAATTAAAGGCGAGTCTGTAGGGATGACCCCTAGAGAAGTCGGTATTAACAGTGGACCAACCGTTGATCCAAGAGCGACAATGCGCGATCCAGATAACTTGAAGATTAGCAAATGAGAATACCCAGTAACGCAGATGACAGAGAAAGTTTTTATTTCGACTTAATCCAAAAGTGCGAGGTATCAAAAGAGGAGCGTAAGGCTGACTACTCGGTCTTGCGTGCCTATTATCTTTTTGGTGCTGATCCTGAGTCCCCTCCTGCTTACTTTAATAAAATTCATCCGCATCTTGACCAGCTAACAAGTTTTCTTTACTCAGCTGAAACAACTAGGTTTTCTATTCAGCTCGGTGCTTCTGTATCTCCGATAGAGCATCGCAAATCTCCATCATTAACTTCTGCGCTTAATGACGAATGGTTAAACTCTAACGCTGATCAGGTGTTTATGTCAGCCCTTAACTGGAGCTTGGTATACAACACCACTTTTATTAAGCTCGTTGTGAATAACGGCATCTCTCCATACATGATTGAACCGTCAGCAATTGGTGTGTTGCGTGAGGATATTCCGTATACAGATCGACAAGAAGCCCTTGTTCAAACGTATTACATCACTAAGTCGGAGCTATATGCCCGTCTTTATTCACATCCAAGACGCGATAACATTGTAAGTCGCGTGACTACTGGCACTAAAACACAAGAAAGTGATATGCCAGAAGCCGTTAATCGTATTGTTTTATCTCAATCTAACCCAACCATGTACGGTAATGTGAACATGGATTTGTACGGAGTAAACCGTTACAAAGCCAAAGTAGCAGAAGAAACCATAGAAATGAAAGAGCTATGGGTATGGAATGATGAAACTGCTGATTATCAAGTAGTGACAATGGCAGCGCCAGGGGTGATTGTTTATGACCGACCAGGCGCATCATTGTTCTTAAAAGGCGAATTGCCATTTGTGCAAGTATGTCCTAACCCACAATACGACTATTACTGGGGACAATCAGAAACTCAACGCTTGGTTATGTTGCAACAACTTCGTAATCAGCGCATGAATGACATTTTGGACATTCAAGCCAAGCAAGTAAACCCACCAGTCGCTTTGACAGGTTTTTCAGGCATTATTGACGAGAAAAACTTTGCATTGAACCGTGCTGGCGGTCTTTTAGCAACGGATATGCCGACTGCTAAGGTTGATAAACTCGCACCAGATATGCCAGGCAATCTATACGACACATTGCGTGAGATTGACGATATGTTTGCAGAAGCGTCAGGCATTACGTCTGTATTGTCAGGTCGTGGTGAATCTGGTGTTCGTTCACAAGGACACGCAAGTCAATTAGCAAGACTTGGTAGCTCACGTGCTAAAAAACGCGCACTTATTGTTGAAGATAGCTTAGAAAAAGTAGCGACTCTGTATTTAAAATTAATGCAAGCCTACAATCCTACTCACTTCACTGATACAGAAGGCGTTTCATTCATTGCAGAGCAATTTACTAAAGACTATGTTGTCAAAGTAGATGCGCACTCAAATAGTCCAATCTTTACAGAAGATTTAAAACAGCTTGCATTTAATTTATTTAAAGCGCAAGCTATTGACAAAGAGGCTCTACTTGACTTGCTAGAGCCACCAATGAAGCAATTGCTTAAAGACAAGTTAAAGAAACAAGAGAAGATGGCGGCTGCTCAACCACAGCAACCACCAGCGCAAGGTAAGGGAGAAGGTTAATGGCTAAACAAGCAATTTCGCCAAAAGCTGATCAGCCACGTGTGACTACAGGTGAGTTATCGCGTGAGTCTAAATCTCCAAATTTGCAATATCGTGTTCAAGGCGTACAGTCTTTTAATCGCTCGCCATCAACTAGAAGTTATGGTCGTACGGTTAGAGGCTAGCACTTTTAAAAAATTAGGAGTACGATTGTGAGAAAATGCGGTAAAAAAGGTCGCAAGACTAGACGCTAGAAGGTTTCCGCAAGGAAAAGGGTATGGCTGCTTCCCCTATAAAGTAAGTGACCGCTGCTAAAAAGGAGCTACTAACATGGCACGTAAAGCACGCAAAGGTCGTAAAGCACGTAAGTAATTAGCTGGGGAAACCCACTAATTATCTACAGCTCAGACTGAAACCTCTTACGGGGAGGAGAGCAAAAATAAGCTCCCCCTTGTATATAATTGTTTTTATGTATATTCTATATGTACATCAAATTAGGATGAGAGTATGGCAACAACAGACATTATCGAAATGCTAAAAAGCCAACGTGATTCTGCCACGCCTGGTGGCGTGCCTCCATCTCCTACGCCTGGCACAGATATGTCCGATGCCAGTACACCCCCGTCAGCAGCCCCTATGTCCACTCCAGAACCCAAGATGGGAAATCGTGAAGGTGCTTTGGTGAACATTAGCATGGCAATGGATTTGCTTGAACAAGCACTTCCTGCTTTGGGATCGGAGTCAGATGAAGGTCGCAAAATCATTACGGCTCTACGAACAATGACCGATGTGATCGGTCCTAAGAAAGCGAAAGCTGGCGAATTACAACAATCTGAAATTCTACAGCTTCTACAAACTTTACCACAGGCGGGTGGCGCAACACCTGAGAGTAAAGCATTGTCACAAGCGCCAAGTATTCCTGGTATGGCACAAGGTGCTGCTCCAGCTTCTCCTCCTCCTATGGGTGGTGGCGCGGGTGGCGGTATGCCTATGCCAGGCGGTATGGGTTAATTTTTAAAAGGAAATTATCATGGATTTATTCAAACCAAGAGGCGCTACAAATGTTCGTAGACCAACTGATAACAACCAAAAGAACGGTCAAGTTATCAATACGCCACGTTTTGCCGAGTTTGGTGGTTTAACAGCAGCTCCTAAAGCTGGCTTCAAAAACCAAATGAACTTGTCACATCCTGGTGATACAAAGAAAGTTATTTAATTAATTAGGGGATAAAAAATGAGCTTAGAAAATCTTTCTTTAGAGCAAAGGGATGAACTGGCACTTTTGATGAAAGAGTTGTCAGAAAATCCTAATACGCGCAAAGACGCATTGCGTTTAACCAAAAAGCTACGCCCAGATTTACCTGTGCCTGAGCTTGAGATTGAGGACTACACTGAAAAGCGTGTTTCTCAAGCGCATGATCGCGTTGCTGAACTTGAACGTAAGCTCGCAGAAAAAGATGCCCAGGCTGATTTACAATCAAGACGCGACAGCTTAATCAAAAAAGGTTTAATCGACAGCGAAAACGATATTGCCGAGATTGAGAAAGTCATGCTTGAAAACAAGATTGCTGACCATGAAACTGCCGCACAATATTGGCAGTGGATGAAGCAAGCAGCCGCTCCTACACCAACTGGGTATAATCCAAATCCAGTAGCCAAGTTTGATTTAGGTAAATATTACAAAAATCCAACTGGTGCAGCGCGTGATGAAGCGGCTAAAGCTCTATCGGAATTACGTAACACACGTAAGCCGATTGGGATTTAAAGGGGATATATTTCACTATGATTGGAGATAAACCATGCCTATAGGTGGCGGTATTCTTCCAGCTGCGGGTACATCGCAATACAATGAACTGACTTACGTCACACGTAGAGCGTTTATCCCAAAACTGGTCGTACAACTTTATAACTCTACACCACTAATGGCTGCTTTGATTTCAAACAGCCAACAAGCATCTGGTGGTGTTTCTCAAGTAACTGTTCCTGTACAAGGCGCACAATTTGTTAATGCACAGTGGTCTGACTACTCTGGTTCATTCAACCAGCCGTCAGTACAACAAGGTGCGTTCAACGCTGAGTTTAATCTCAAATTGATGATCGCTCCTGTTCCATTCCTTGGTATGGAAGGTGCTGTACAACAAGACTACGCAATTATCCCATTGATTGAAGCTCGTATGAACGATGCGACAAACGTGATGATGGATGCGATGGCTACCGCTTTGTATACTAACTATACAAACACTCAACAATTCATTGGCTTGCCTGGTGCGATTGATGACGGTACTAACTTGACTACATACGGTAACATTAACCGCTCAACATACACTTGGTGGAAATCAAAAGTATACAACGCAGGTAATGTAAACCCAACTCGCCAAAACGTGTTGCAATACATCTCTGGTACTGTGAAAAACGGTGCAGAAGTTCCAACATTCGGTGTGTGTGGTTTCGGTACATGGACATTGTTAGCACAAGACTACGTAGGTCAAGAGCAATACGTAATCACTCCTGGTAACGGTTTTGATGGTGACTCTAACGGTCCTCAAGCAGCTTTCCGCGCTTTGATGGTTGCTGGTGTGCCTATCTATCCTGATCCATATTGCCCAGAAGGCACTGTTTACTTCATTAACAGCAATTACTTAAGCCTATACATCCATGATCAAGGCTCATTCGTATTTACTGGTTTTGAGTCAACATTACCTAACTGGCAAATCGGTTACGTAGGTGCTGTTTTGATGATCGCTGAATTAGTGAACACAAAACCAAAAGCAATGACACGCGTGTCTGGCTATAACTCAATTTCACTATAAAGGAGAATAGTCATGTCTTTAGCACTAAATAAGATTTTAATCTCAGGCTCAGGTACTAATACCCCTGGCGCTTATTGGCAGCTTGCTACTGTTTCAGTAGCTGCTTCTGGCAATACAGCATTACCAGCTGGTACATACTTGGCTTTTCCAACCGCTAACGTAACTATTGAAGCAGTTTCTGCTTACAACACCAATACTGCTTGCGCTACACCTGCAACATGGTCTGTGCTAATCGGTAACAATACTGGTGGTGTAGTAATCTCTGACGGTGTAAACGTGCGTGCAAACGCTATCGTTGCAACATCAGCGACTGTGACATTGGCTACTGTAAACGGTGGTCAAAACGTGTCTAGCACATACGCTAGTTAAGGAGCAGTAAATGGCTAATTCAGATTCATTAGGTCAGTTTTACCTTGATTCTATTGGCTATGGTCGTGTTGCTGTTGTTAAAGCCACTCAATTAAACACAGCGGGAAATGCAGTAGTTGCAATCCCGTTGTTGAGTGGTGGCTTAACTAACGCTAATGCAACGGTTGGAAGTGGCAGTGTTATTTTGCAAAAAGTGCGCGTACAAAATCCTACGGGTTCTGTTGCGTCTGCAAACGTGTCAATTACAACTAGCAATGATGGTAATATCTCAAATGTGGTCGTAGCGAACGTAGTTTTAACTGCTGTTTCAGCTGCTGGCAAATATCAAGATTTAACCATTGCTTATACTGCTAACACAGCCATAACTGGTTATCAAACCCAAGCCTTATATGTCAATATCAACACTGCTAGTGGTAACAGTAACACTGTAGATATTGCTGTATATGGCGATGTAGTGAGTTTCTAATATGTCTACAATCTTTGTAACTAACAATTCTGATACTAAACTTAACGATGGCTATGCTGGCGTGTTTTATGAGTTTCTACCTGGTAAAACAGTAGAGATTCCTGAAGAAGTAGCGCATCATATTTTTGGTTATGGAGAGGACAATAAAATTCCCTACTTAACAAGACTTGGGTGGCTGGTAAGTGCTAATGACGTTGAGAAAGCTCACGCCATATTAGCCAAGTGGGATATATCAGCACAAGCACCCAAAAAGAACCAATCGTTATCCCCGTTGGTGGAAAAAGTACCTCTGCCTTCTGAAAAGAAGGTGGGGGGAAAACTCCTTACTGTGGCAGCGTAGCTTTTATGGGAATTAAATGGCAACACTTAACACGTATATTACGGAAGTTCAGCGATTACTACATGATGCAAACGCAAACTTCTACACCACTAGTCAGCTAACAGATTACATTAACTCTGCACGCGAACGCGTTGTCAGAGATACTGGTGCTTTACGTGAAATTGTTGTAACCCAAACGCCTTGCCAAGTCGCTCCTACTGCGACAATTGGTGGTGCATCACCAGCTTATCCGACTGCATGGGCTGCTAGTACAGCAGTGACAGCAGGGCAATTCATATTCTCTAATATCTTTGTTTATCAAGTTACGCAATCTGGCACGACAGACGTTACTGCGCCTCCGTATCCAGGTAACAATGTAAACAACTATAGTAATTATCCTCCTTCGACACAATTTTTAAACGGGACTGCGGGGCTAACTTATGTTGGTAATTGTGAAAACGTATCTTATGCCGCTCTTTCAAACCTTATGGGTTCTGCCCCTTTATCTGCTTCGAGCGGTAATACTATCCTTGATATTATTAATATTAACCTTTATTGGGGTAATACTCGTGTCCCTCTTGATTATCTGGCTTGGACAGACTTCAATGCGCGATTACGTTTTTGGCAAAACTACATTGGTAGACCATTAGCGTATTCTGTTTACGGTCAAGGTCAAATTTATCTCGGTCCAGTACCAGATCAAACATATCAATTAGAGGTTGATTGCGTTGTATTGCCATTGCCACTGACACAAACAAATCCATCAGTAACGGACACAATCACTGATCCATACACCACTTGCGTCAAGTTTTATGCTGCATATCTTGCCAAGTACTATGAGCAGTCTTTCGGGGAAGCTGAGATTTACAAACAAGAGTACAATAAACACGTATTGTCTGTTTTAAATACAACCTTCACTAGAAGATTACCTTCTGCTTATAGTAGCGTGTAAACATGGCAAGTGCAGAACAAAAAAAATCCTATCAGGTAATTAAAGAATTTAAAGGCATTGATACCAAAGCCAACCGTACGGCTTTGTCTGAAAACGAGTTTGCATGGGTAGAAAACTTGCAACCTATCGGGTACGGTAACTTAAAAGCCCTCCCAACATATTCTATTGAAAAAGATAGTGGCAATACAGCCGTTGTTTTTACTGCAACACCATCACATTTAACTAGCGCAAATATTGGCATTAAAGATTATGTTATTTCGTTTGGAACTGACGGAAGTGCTGAATACTACAATGTCACAGACAAAGTAAAAGGTACAGTCGCTGCTGCGGGAACATTCTCTAATAGTGGCGTAATGGCTACACAATGGAAAAATGAGCGTTTGCTTATTCTTGATCCAGCTAAAGGTTATTCATCTTGGGATGGCAATAGCGTTGTTCAAATTGGTTCTGTTGGCTTTATTGGTATAACAAATCCAGGCTCAGGCTATACGGCTGCGCCTACAGTCACTATCTCTGCGCCTGATCAAGCAAATGGCGTACAAGCCAATGCGATTGCAACCATTACTTCTAACGCTGTCACAAGCGTTTCAGTCATTAATGCAGGTACAGGTTATACCAATGCAGCTAATTTAACAGTCACATTTAGTGGCGGTGGTGGCGCTAATGCGGATGCTAAAGCACAATTATTAACTTTTAATACTGGGACATTATCACTTGTTGTGATTAACAGTGGTAGTGGCTATACCAATGCGGCAAATATTACTTTATCAATTGCTGGGGGTGGTGGTACTGGCGCAACTGCTGTACCTATTATCTCTGGTAACGTCATTACTTCTGTCGTAATGACAAACCAAGGCACTGGCTATACTAATGCAGCCAATGTCGTAGTGACAGTAAATGGAACACCTGGCTCAGGAGCACAATTTAAAGCGGTAGTAAGTACTGACGCATATTGTGGTATTGCATCATTCTCAGGTCGTGTATGGATTGCTCAAGGGCGTACAGTTTATTATTCTGCTGCTGGCTCGTATTCAGACTTTACCAGCGTTTCTGCTGGCTCTATTACGCTAACTGACTCAACATTGCACGGAAACATTCAATACTTATTATCAGCCAATAACTTCTTATACATCTTTGGCGATGACAGCATTAACGTGTTTTCAGACGTTATTGTGCAAACTAACGGTACAACAGTGTTTACAAACACTAACGTATCTGCGTCAGTGGGTTCACGTAGACCAAACGCTATATTCCCATATTTTAGGTCTGTGTTATTCCTAAATGACTATGGGGTATATGCACTTGTTGGTTCTACCACCAGCAAATTATCAGATTCTTTAGACGGTATTTTCCCGTTTATTGACTTTACTGCGCCTATTTATGCAGGACAAGTATTGCTCAATAACATCTTGTGCGCGGCATTTAACTTTAAATACACGGGTGGAAAGGGCGTTTCAACGTCATCCCGCTACGTACAAGCCGTTTTCTTTGAAAAGAAATGGTTTATTACCAGCCAAGACAATAGCTTGAGTTTTGTGACTTCTGTGCCTGTTGGCGGATTAATTACTTTATATGGCACATCAGGTAAGAATTTATATAGATTGTATGGTGATGCAACAAGCAATGTTTCAACATACGTTCAAACAGCGTTATTGCCTATGGGTGATCCTATTCGAACTAAGCAAGCGCTTAAGTTTGGTATTGAAGCGACTACTAATAATACTGCGGCTTTATTAACAGCAACAGTGGATTGTGAAACAGGCTCTAGCCCTGCTGTAACGCTTCAAAATTCAATTGGTTGGCTGAATATAAACAACTCGTTAATCCCTTGGATAAATAATTCATCTGCTGTAATATCATGGCTATACAGTGGCGGATATGATCTGTATAAGTCGGATGCACAGCAGTGGGGTAAATATATAGGCTTAACGGTGACTTCAACATCGCCAGCATTTACATACAACACGTTTGAGTTTGAACATGAATTGAGAGTGAGGTTCTAACATGGCTGTCCCATATACCTTTGCAACGGCAACATCTGCCATCCCGCTATCCCAACTAGATGCTAACTTTGCTACGGCTATTACACTTGGTAATACAGCCGTTTATCTAGGTAACACAACCACTTCTATCGGTAATTTAACGCTGACTAATGTCACTATTAGTAGTGTTGCAACTGCTATTCCTAATAGTTTATTAGCAAATAGTTCAGTAACTTTAGGTTCAACATCTGTTTCTTTAGGTGCAACAGCAACAAGTATTGTTGGGTTATCTAATGTTTCATCTACAGTTTTAACTACACCAACACTTAACAGCACTACTACGTTATCTTTACAAACAGGCGGAACAACGGCTATTACAGTAGATGCTAGTCAGAACGTAGGTATTGGTACTGCTAGTCCAAAAAGTCTTTTAGATGTAAATGGTAATATATCAATAGTCCCTTATTATGGCACTTACCTTGCAAATAGTTATTACAACAGTGGCTGGAAATATGTTGGAAATGGTGTTGCATGGGGGATTGGTAATAATTTTAGTGGAGTAACTAATGGTGTAACTATTGCAGTTGCTTCAGTTAATGCAGGTGGCGCAAATGCAGCACTTACATGGAATCCAGCTTTTAACATTGATACGAGTGGTAACGTAGGGATTGGTACTAGTAGTCCTAATTATAAATTAGATGTAAATGGGTCTATAAGTGGTTTATCTGTTGGTGTTGTAGGTAATTATACTGCTAATAGGGCATCTGCAACTGCTTATAATTTGGCTGGTGGCATTCAATTTCAAGTTGACGGAACTACATATTCTGCGATAGCGCAACCTACTGCTCAAGCATTAGCATTTTATACAGGTAATGCAACTACAGAACGTATGCGTATTGATTCTAGTGGTAATGTGTTGGTGGGGACTACAAGTGGCGGGTCAAGATTAAATTTGACTACTGCTGTTGGGCAGAGCGCATTTACGGTTGTAGACGGAAACTCAGGTGGTCTTAGTTGGGGTTTTGGACCTCGTGTAGGAACAGGTACAACTACAGATTTTGGTTTTTATAACAATACTGGTTCTGTTTTTTTGGGAAGAATGACAAGTGCTGGTGTTTGGTATCAAGGAAACAATTCTTCAACTTGGTCAGTAACATCCGATGAACGAATTAAAGAAAACATTAATACTTTAAATAATGGTTTATCTATAATTACACTTTTAAGACCTGTTGAATTTGATTACAAAATAAGCAAAAAACATGATGTTGGTTTTATTGCTCAAGAGTATCAAAAAATCTTGCCTGAACAAATTAATGAAAATAAGCCAACAAACGAAACTAAAGAATTTATTAATGATGGCAAATTACTAGGTATTTCTTCAAATTTAATTCCTTATTTAGTCAAAGCAATCCAAGAACTATCAGCTAAAGTAGATACACTACAAGCAGAACTTAACACATTAAAAGGAAATTAACATGGCTATCACAAATACATGGGGTATCGTTCAACTAGATGCTTACCCTGAAAAAGATGGTTTAACTGACGTAGTATTCACAGTTCATTGGAACTTAACAGGTGACGATGGTGAAGGTCATACAGGCTACGCTTATGGTTCTGTAGGGGTAACATTAGACCCTGAAACACCATACACGCCTTATGCTGAATTGACACTAGACCAAGTAGTAGGCTGGGTGCAAGAGTCTTTAGGCGCAGAACAAGTATCGTCTTTAGAAGCATCTGTAGCAAATCAAATTGAACAGCAAATCAATCCACCAGTAGTGCAGCCGCCATTACCGTGGGTTACTCCAACAGCGGCATAGGGGATTTAAATGGCTATTCAATTTGCTGTAGAAGATAATGAAGCGCAATTTGTGGTGCAAGTATTAGGTCAATTGCCTACGCAATCTAATGCTTTTCCTTTGTATCAAAAATTATTAGCACAATTGCAATCGCAAGCTCAAGATGCACCTCCACTTGGTCAACCAGAGGAAACATTAGAATGAGTGTAAATGCACCTTTTACTCCGACAGGTAACACTGTCACCATTACTGCTGCTAACCCTTCTCCTACGCCTGTTCAAGTAAACGGTAACAATGGATGGAGTAATCAATACCGCATTTTAAACGCTGGCACTAACATTGCCTTTTTAGGCTTTGGTGCTAATGCGACTGCTGCGACTGCGGGGGCTAATGCACCTGGTACTAGTTTAGCAAACTGTATTCCTTTGCTTCCAGGTACAGATGAAATTCTTACTTTTAATGGCGGAGCTTATTTCACGGCTAACGCTGCTGTAAGTACAACTTTATACATCACTGCTGGTGATGGATCGTAAAATAGTGAGCGATTAAATGTTAAAGACGGTTAGTGCGTTTTCCAATATTATTGGTGCTTTGGTATATAAAGGCACTTGGGATGCGTCATCTAACACGCCTACACTTACATCTGGGGTTGGTAACAAAGGCGATTATTACTATGTATCTGTCGCTGGCTCTACTAACCTTGATGGGATTACAAATTGGCAAGTCGGCGATTACGCGGTTTTTAATGGCACTGTTTGGCAAAAGATAGATAACACAGACGCTGTTCAGTCCGTCAATGGACAAACAGGCGTTGTAGTACTTACTGCCGCTAACGTAGGCGCAGTTTCCAACACAACATACGTCAATGCCTCAGGACTTCTTACTGGTGGCGGTCAGCTTACTGGCAACGTCACAATCGGTTTAACCTCTGTACCAGCTGCTAACGTGGCTGGTCTAGGCACAATCGCAACACAAAACGCCAATGCAGTGTCTATTACTGGTGGCAATGTTGCTGTGACTAACGCTACAGCCGTTTTAACAACGACTGACAATATTGCGGTTAAAACATTAACTGGCTACGTTTTTGCGAATAACACAGCAAACGTCACAGCCTCTCTCACAATTCCTGTCGCTAATGTGTCTGGCGCAGTACCTAACACAGTCAATGTCTTAACTAGCGGATTGCTATCAGGCGGTGGCGCACTAACAGGAAACGTCACAATCTCTCTTGCTAACGTACCTAGTGGTAACGTCACTGGCTTAGGGACAATGGCTACGCAAAATGCTAACGCGGTAGTCATTACTGGCGGCACAATTAATTCCGTATCACATACGGGCGGGACATTTGCCAATGCAAATATTACTTCTGTTGCTCAGACTTTTCCAAATAGTTATCTTACTAATAGTGCTGTCACTATTGGCAATGCAAGTGTTTCACTTGGCGGAACAGTCACAAGCGTTGGTAATCTTACTCTCACTAACGTAACAATCAGTAGTGGATCGGTTGCAATTAATGTAGCTAATGTCACAAGTAATACATCATCTACAGCTACGTTTGCAACTTCTAGTTTGCCTCTTGTACCAGCAGGATATTTATACGTCAACTTAAACGGCACACAAGTTAAAGTGCCTTACTACGCGGTGTAAAAATGGACTTTCAATTAATTTTAAATTTTTTATTAACATCAGTAAGTGGATTAGTTTTATTTATACTTCGTGATTTAAAAACAGATGTAAAAGATTTAACTAAAGAAGTGCATGAAAAATATGTGCAAAAAGATACGTACACTCGTGACATTGATGACATCAAAGATATGCTAGAGCGCATATTTGATAAGCTGGATAACAAAGTAGATAAGTAATGAACATGGAAACGCTCTCTATTGTGAAGTTTGGCGATGTAGACTCGCTTGGAGAGTTTTTGTTTGAAAATGGGGTGCAACATAAGCTGTTTCAGCAAACATTGCAGCGTCAGGGCGTAAATGTGCCTATTTTCCCCATTATTGATGCGGATGTGAACAACCTAGATGACTGGTTATTAGCTCACCAAGTCGAGCATCAGTCTTTTGCCCGTATTCTTAACCTTAATAACCCCTTTAATATGCTTGACGTAGACTTCAATAAAGAAGATGATTTCTACGATTGGATTGCATCTCATTTGTATATACATCAACAGATTGCAGCCAATTTGAAGCTGTCTACGTAGCAAAATTAGGGGATAAATGATGGACAAATTAGAGCTTTTTAACGCGGTTGCACGCGTAGCAAGACCGTTGCATCGAGAGTTTACACCAGTAGATTCACTCGATTGTTCTTTAAAAGAAACAGATTTAGATAGTTTAGATACATTGCTAGTTTGTGTTTATTTATGCGAACTGTATGGGATTGAGGAAGAAAAAGGCAAAGAGATTCCGTTCTCCACGCCCCAAAAAATTTTCGATTTTCTGGAAGAACATAAGACTAGAGCGCCTTCTAGCGTAGCCGAAGCAGTGGATATGATTAAATGAAAATTTATCTTACACATGGCAGAACAGCATCGACTGACAATGTATCTAAATTAGAGGATTTACCTTACCCGCAAAAGGTTCACTGGTTTTCAGAAACTTATAGGCGTGTAAAGAGCGGGATGTTTTATGTACCGCATATCGTAGCGGATAAAGTGTTAGATTCTGACTTAGCAAAGCAGATTAGAGAAAATCCTGTCGGCAAAACAGCTTTTATCTTAGCTGCTGGCAATACTAATTTTGCTGGACTTAATGCTAGACCAGTCAATACTCAACTGTCATACATATACAAGTTTTTACCGTTCACGTTGACACAAGTGTATGCAGGAAAGATAGCACAGAGCTTTGGCGTGACTGATTATGTAGTCACAGATTCCTCAGCGTGTGCTAGTAGTTTAAAAGTAATGATGGATGTACAGACGCTGATTAGAGTTTATGGCTTTAAACGCGTGATTGTACTGGCTGTAGAGGATCAAGTTGCTAACTCCACGTTAGACTTCTTTGGTGAATCAAAAGCCATCTTGACTGATGAAGGTTATGAACCTTCCGCATTTGATAGCAAGAATTATGGTTTCTACGTAGGACAAGGCGCAGCACTGGCTGTGTTTGAGTCTGAGGATGTAGCAACTAAGCCTATTGCAGAATTGATGGGCGCTTACACGACAAGTGAAGCACTAGACAATGTAATAGGACAGCGCAGCGATGGCGAAGGATTTAAGAAAGTTATCAAAGCTACTGCTGACATAAGCTCTATTAAATTAAAGGATATTAAGATTGTTAAGACACACGGCACTGGTACAAAGTCTAACAATCAAAGTGAAGGAACGGCTTTAAAAGAAACATTGCCTGAGTTTGTGGCTACTTCTTATAAACAAAAGATAGGTCACACAATGGGTGTTAGTGGATTATTAGAGTCGCTATTGAT
>JGI24890J29729_1000734_pt1 | contig 18343 bp, 16 predicted proteins | sample FreactcultureFD7_FD_29729 | JGI IMG/M metagenome (IMG submission 29729)
GCGAGATCGTTTGGGCGCAGTACGCAAGCAACGCCCAGCCAGGCCAACTGTATTATGATGGGACCGGCCAAAAAAGTGATTTTAATATTTATGCCAAGTGGAATTACACCATCGTTGAATCCTTAAATGCATTTGTTGATCTTCAATACCGCCGGGTTGATTATCGAACACAGGGTGTCGAAGATGGACCCAAGCCGTACAGCGTAAATGAGAAATTCGATTTTATTAATCCGAAAGCTGGGTTAAGTTATACGATGTCAGAGAAGGATATCCTGTACAGTTCGTATGCTATAGCGAATCGCGAACCTAACCGTACGGATTATTTGGATGGAAAGGAAAAACCCAAAGCAGAGAGGTTAGGAAATCTGGAGGTTGGTTGGCGAAGAAAAACTTCAAACTATGCTTTTGAGGCAAATTATTATCTGATGAATTATAACGATCAGCTTGTCCTGACCGGAGGATTGGATAGTGTAGGAAATCCGATACGTTTGAATATTCCCAAAAGTTATCGGACCGGTATTGAGTTCTCAGCAACGGTTCGTCTTTCCTCCAAATGGAGCTGGAATATTAATGCGACAAGAAGCATAAATAAAAATATTGACTATAAATATGACGTGAATGGCGTAACGGAAAAACGAAATACGGCCATCATTCTTTCGCCCGACTGGATCGCCGGAAGTCAGTTATCATGGAATGCTCTTAAAAACTTTCAAACTACGTTGTTGACAAAATTTGTTGGCAAGCAATACCTGGACAATTCGCAAAATGAAAATCGTATTTTGGATAGTTATTTCATTAATGATCTTCGCTTCAACTACCAGATCATGCCGAAGGGAGTAAAACAGATCGGGTTGAGTTTGCTGGTCAACAATATTTTTAATGTGAAATATTCCTCCAACGGAGCTGTGTACGGAAATGTCCCGTATTATTATCCTCAGGCTGGTCGTAATTTCCTCGCGATGTTGACGTTGAAATTTTAGTGTTAGCGATTTTAAAAAAGCGATCTCCGTGAAAACAGGGGATCGCTTTTTTATAGTTAAAAATTATTCCGTTACAACTTCGCCCTTAATCGTCAAGGTGACAATACTTTCTTCAGCATTGGCATTGATGGTTACAGTTTTGGTAAACATTCCTGTCTTGGCCGCATTATAGGTTGCTTTAACATAACCTTTTTGACCCGGAGCGATCGGCTCTTTGGAATATTCGGTGACGGTACAACCACAGGAAGCCTGTACGGATGAAATGACTAACGGCGCATTGCCTTTATTAACGAAGGTGAATTCGTGTGTTGCCGGTATATTTTGTTTTATTTTTCCAAAATCAAATGAAGTTTCGGCCCAGTTGAAAGTCGCATTATCAGGATTAAAGGTTGCTTTGTTTTCGGAGTTGATAGCAAATTGTTGCGCAAAGGTTACAGTAGCAATGACGAAAATGAACGAGGTTAAGATGAATTTTTTCATGGTTTGATTTAGTTAAGTGAAACGTTCCCTGCCAGGGATACAAAGCTGGCAAGACGTACGACAATTGCGTGTTAATGAAATTCTAAAAATTGTTAAGGAGTTGTTAATGTTTGAGGCAACGTAAATGCTTTCCTGTATTTTTAGGGTGTGAAAAGCTCCACCATCCGCCTGATTGTTATTCTCGCTACACTATCTATTATGGGGATTACCATTATACAGATTTACTGGGTAAAACGGGCTTTTAATTTGAAAGAAGACGAATTTCAGCATTCCGTTAATGCAGCGCTCTACAATGTGGCGCAGAAGATCTATGAAATAAATAAAACACCATCGCCAGCCAATAACCCGGTAAAGCAGCTCTCTACGAATTATTTTATTGTAATGGTGAACAGCGAGATCGACGCGAGCTTGCTGGAGTTTCTCTTGCGTACGGAATTTGAAAAGCGGAGCATTCAGGCCGATTTTGAATATGGCGTATATGATTGCTCCAGTGAGAAAATGATTTACGGTAATTATGTTCCCGTCAACGTTTCTTCTGAGAAGATCCTGAAGCGTTCAAGCTTGCCAAAATGGGCGAATTCGGGATATCACTTTGGCGTACAGTTCCCCAATCATGAATCACAAATTATAAATCAGATGGGGATCTGGTCTTTTTCTTCCGGTGTATTGGTATTGGTGATCATATTTTTTGCATACACGCTCTTTGTTATCTTAAAACAGAAACGGCTCTCCGAGATCCAAAAAGACTTCATCAATAACATGACGCATGAATTTAAGACACCCATCTCCACCATTGCTTTATCTACTGAAGTCCTGAAAGATCCTGCCATTGCAAGCCAGCCTGAAAGACTTCTTAATTATACGGCGATAATCGAAAAAGAGAATAACAGACTCAAGCAACATGTCGAGCGTGTATTACAAATGGCGAGACTTGATAAGGAAGATCTCGGACTGAAAAAAGAATTAACAGACATTCATCAGATCATTAACGATGCCGTGCGAAATATTTCAAATTCAAATCAGGGTAAAAATGAATTCGAGATCAACTATGAACTGAGCGCTTCTTTATCGCATCTTCCGTCTGACAGACTTCATCTTGTCAATGTGCTGAATAATTTATTGGACAATGCCGTAAAGTATTGTTATGAACAATCGAAGATCCTGATCAGAACATTCAATGCTGAAAAAGGTTTGGTAATTGAAATTTGTGACAATGGTATTGGCATCAGCAAAGAAAATCAGAAACGGGTATTCCAAAAATTTTACCGGGTACCAACCGGAAATGTGCATGATGTGAAAGGTTTTGGATTGGGATTGAGTTATGTCAAAACAATTATAGAGGCTCATCACGGATCCATCCGGTTGGAAAGTGAATTAGGAAAAGGAAGTACATTCAGAATTTGGTTACCGCTACAACACTAAACAATGCAGAATAATAGAAAAATCTTGCTGGTGGAAGACGATCCGAATTTGGGATTTGTAATAAAAGACAACTTACTCATCAAGGGGTATGATGTGACACTTTGCATTGATGGAGAGCAGGGCCTCAACATTTTTTCGGCTTACGAATTTAATTTATGCATTCTTGATGTCATGCTTCCGAAAAAGGACGGATTTACACTGGCGAGAAACATCCGTGAACAAAATAAAAATGTGCCGATCCTGTTGTTAACAGCCAAACCCATGGTGGAAGACAAGCTCGAAGGTTTTCAAAGCGGAGCTGATGATTATATAACCAAACCCTTTAATTTTGAAGAATTACTGTGTCGTGTCGAAGTTTTTTTACGAAGAGGCTATGTTGCAATGGATGAGAAAAAAATCGCCCTTGGCCGGTTTGTATTTGACTATACCAATCTTTCGTTAAAAACGGAAGGCAGCGAAAAATTTTTGACACAAAAGGAAGCAGATGTCCTGAGGCTGCTTTACATAAACCGGGGCCGTGTACTGAAACGGGAAGAAATATTAACCCAGGTCTGGGGTAATGATGACTACTTCATGGGCAGGAGCATGGATGTATTTATCTCCAAACTTCGCAAGTACCTAAAAGATGATTCCTCAGTACAAATCGTGAATTATCACGGCGTTGGGTTTCGATTGGAGATGCATTGATGTTTTATTCAAACCCAGCCTTCATTTCTTTATTTAAACTTTAAACCTGGAACTTTGAACCTGGAAACTAACTCTACCAATCTTCAAAATATTCATCCTTCTCCAACTCAGCTTCCTTCTTCTTCATCCCCTTATTCTTAAAAGCATCCTTCAATTCCTGTACTTCTTTTTTCAGATCGGTGGCAATTTTTTTCCGGACGGACCCAATGTCGTAAACAACGCGATAATTATCAGTCGTGCCGATGATTTTGAGAAAAAGTTTTGTTTGACCGGATTCTTCTTCGACTGCCGTCTGAGCTTCCTGCAGGTCGATCTTCTTTTTGGAACGCAAGGGTGTTACAATCCGGTAATCGATCTGCTGATCAAAAGTATGCGTTCCGCTGATCCTGATATCCGTAACATTGCTGCGAACCTGCATTTGTGGAATGTAAATAGTTTTCTTTTCGATGTGGATGTCATTCTTAAGATCGGAGAAGCGGAGTTTACTTAGCCCTTCATCATCCAGGTACTTGTTTAGTTTTTTAAGGGGTTCAAAATTATTCAATTCTCCATTTTTTATGACCGTACTGATATCGGCAACCAATGTTTCCGGGAAGAGTTTAAGATTTTGATTGAGCGTAAACTCGAGGTTTACATCGGCATTAACCTGTCCCCTCAAATGCTTATCCTGTATGAAGGTTTGGTCGAAATTTTCGAATACGTAAAATACGCTATCGAGATAGATGCTGTTAAGTTTAAAGGTGCTGACAACGTCAATAGCCTTATGATTTTTAGCATCAACAATACCGGAGAACGTAAGATCTCCACCCATGGTTTTCAGATTGATGTTACGGGAAACGGCAACTTCATTTTTTACCAGTAAATCCCCCTTTAGTGCATGACCCGTGAAACGTCTGTAGCGCAATGATTTCACGTTGCAGTTAAAATTGATGTTAATATTGGGTGAGATCTTGAATTCATACTTTTGATTCTTTCCCTGAGATGGTTTGCCAAATCCGATTGCCAGCAATTGATCGATGTCCAGAAAATTCGATTTGAGGTCGGTTTCGATCCCGATAGGTTGATTCTCGAAAAGCAGGAATGTGATCACGTTTTTGAAAAATCCATTAAAAAGAAAATCACTATTACCGAGGGTTGCAGACACATTGCTTAAGGCCAGGTCATTATTGTTGAACTGCAGGCTTCCGGTCAGATCGTGAAGCGGGATTTTGTCCTTACCGTATTTCAGGTTTATTTTTTCCAGTTCAATGCTCCCGCGCGTTGAAACGCGCTGGGCCGTCGTTCTGTTCTTTAACAATTGTAATTTCCCTTCAAAAGAAATATCAGCTAACAAAGAACCTTCTATGTCGTTGATATTTTCCTGTGGGTAAAATCCTTGTACGGCGGCAGCATCAATTCTTCCTTTAAAATCACAAATAACCTCAGGATCTTTAAAATTTTGAATGATAAAATTGGCGGTGAATGGCTCGTCATTCAAGATGCCCCGGATATCTTTTAAAACGAGCACAGCTTTTCGGGAGTCTGTTACAACACTGCTGGCAAAGGACCCCTGCAAACTGGCGCCCTGGATTTTTGATCTGTAATCAGGGTGGAAAATCGTGGCGTCTTTAAATCCAAAGTCGATAGTGAGTGAAGGCCCTCTACTTATTTCTCCATTTAGTTTGGCATTAAAATAAACTTCCCCTTTGCTTTGATATTTTTCAAAATTCCGGGAGATTTTTTGCGGCAAAAGAGTGAGCAGTGTCTGAATATCGGTATCATGTCCATCTATATTCAAATTGATAATGCTCTTTTTTTTCCAGTGATACTCTCCCGTAACATTGAATCCCGAATTCTTCAGGGAGAGCGTAGAGGGTTTGATGGTAAGCAGCTTTTCAAGATCATCGTAGACCAGCAGACTTTTTATGGAGAACGATTTTCCTTTTAGAAATGAATTATTATTGATGTCGAGCTTTTCCGTGGTAAGTTCGCCGTTGGCTTCAATGGTATAAACATCCTTCACCGTTTGAATGGAGGCCAAAAGTTTTTTGCTGGAAAAAATGAATTGTTGTTCTGCATTTATATCCGTATAGTGAACGGTAGTATTCTGGATTCCGATGTTTTTCAATTCAAAGTTTACTGAACCACTATCGGTAGGTGTTGTGTTTTTCAGGATAGTGTAATTATTTTCTCCTTTTGTGTCGATCTTCAGATGTACCTCGCTGTCGCGTATCTGCAGTCCGCGGATTGTATAAACGCCTCTCCAGACTTCAACCGGATTTAACTGGAAAGAAATGGTCTTTGCTGTTAACAACGGATATTGTCCCGCATGACTGTCTTCTATATACACATCCGAGAGGACGATAGACAACTCCGGAAATTCTTCGAAGATGGTTACATTGAATTTGCCGATATTGACTGGCGTATTCAGATTTCTGTTCATCTGCCGGATAAACTGATTAATGATCTTATCCTTGAATAAAAAGACTGATGTTACCGCCGTAATGAAGAGAACGGCAACTGTCAATGTCAGATAAAAAAGTACCTTTCGAAAGATTTTCAATGGAAAAAAGGTTAGGTAAAAGTAAGCTACAAATTTGAGACCATGACATCTTTATCGTATAATTCACACGGACAATATTTCTTCGATCTGCCTGATTCAGCCGATAGTTCTAAAATTCCTACCGGATTGTTTTCAAAAGTGAGTTCTATTCAGTTTTTTCGCCCGGTTTAATATTACTTCATGGAGATCAGGTATCAGGATGTTCTGAAAAAATTTAAAGAGGTTTACCCCGGAGAACCACTATTGGTTCGTTCACCCGCCCGGATAAACCTGATCGGTGAGCACACTGATTACAACGATGGTTTTGTGATGCCGGCAGCGATCGACAAAGAAATAGTCTTTGCTATGGCCCCATCGAATGATGGGATTTCAAGGATATTCTCCATGAATTTTCAGGAACAGCTATCAATAGACCTGCACGATACGAATAAGGTTAAGCATCCGAAGTGGTTAAATTACTTAATGGGAATTATCCATCAACTCAAAGAAAGAGGGCTGAAACTTAAACCTTTTAATTGCGTCGTAGGTGGAAATATTCCTGCCGGGTCAGGCCTGTCGTCCTCTGCCGCCTTCGAATGTGGATTTGTCTTTGCGCTTGACAGGCTAAATAATCTTAATCTCGAAAAGCTTGATATGATAAAGCTGGCACAATGGTCGGAGCATCACTATGCCGGTGTAAAGTGTGGCATCATGGATCAGTTTGCCAGCATGATGGGAAAAAGTGAACATGTTTTTGTGCTGGACTGCCGTTCGCTCGTGTACCATTATTTCCCGATAACACTGAAGGATTATACCATTGTCTTGCTGGATTCAAGTGTCAAACATTCGTTGGCCGACTCCGAGTATAACACCAGAAGAAAGGAGTGCGAGCAAGGCGTTGCCATCCTTCAAAAATATTATCCAACCATAGAAAGCTTGCGAGATGTTACACCGGCCATGCTGAAGGAAAAACAAGCCTATCTGCCCGCTGTTGTTTACAAACGATGTTCCTATATTGTCAGTGAGATTGCGCGTGTGCAGGAAGCCAGTCAGGATCTGGAAAAGGGAGACATTGTACAGTTCGGAAAGAAGATGTACGAAACCCATGATGGCTTGTCAAAATTATATGAAGTAAGCTGCAAGGAACTGGATTTTCTGGCAGCGCAAGCCGTAAATTTTGACGGTGTTGTTGGCGCCCGTATGATGGGTGGGGGTTTTGGCGGCTGTACGATCAATATCGTCAGGAACGATAAAGTGGAACCGTTTATCAAACAAACGCGTCAGAATTATTATAACTCTTTTAATATTGAACTTCCATCCTATATTGTTGAAATAAAAGATGGGACAAGTATTATCCAACCGTAACAGCATTACGACTTTCAAATATGAACAAGACTACCCTCACAAAACCTAAATTCTTCACTATGCAATGTCATATGAATAAAGTTTTTTTTCTAGTATTATTATTGGCCGCAATTGCTTGTAAGCCCAAAACAGAAGTAAAGGAACAATCTCAAGACACCACAAAAAAAATGGCAACCATTACGAAATCGACTTTTGGAAAACTTCCCGACGGAGGTGAAGTAATTCAATACACCGTAACCAATAAGAACGGTATTGAAATGAAGATCATAAACTACGGGGGTATCATCACATCCTTGAAAACACCGGATAAAAATGGTGTTATGGAAGATATTGTGTTGGGTTTTGACTCACTCAAAGGTTATTTACAGGATCCGCCGTTCTTCGGTGCGATTGTGGGCCGTTACGGAAATCGAATCGCGAAAGGAAAATTTAAACTGGATGGTAAAGAATATACACTGGCTATTAATAATCCGCCAAACAGTCTGCACGGCGGTGTAAAAGGTTTTGATAAAGTTTTGTGGAATGTGGAGGAAATCCTGTTGCCCGAAGGTCCGGCGCTTAAGCTTACTTATCTGAGCAAAGATATGGAGGAAGGATTTCCGGGCAATCTTCAGGCCGAAGCCATTTATACGTTAAGCGATAATAACGAACTGCAATTTCACTACAAGGCAACGACCGATAAAGCGACCGTCGTGAACCTTACGCAGCATTCCTATTTTAATTTAACAGGAAATACAAAGCGCGATATTCTCGACCATGAATTGACCATCGAATCAGACGAGATCGTTCCGGTAGACAAGACACTTATTCCTACCGGGAAATTTAGAAAAGTAGCCGGCACTCCGTTTGATTTTACGACACCGCATGCAGTTGGAGAAAGGATCAATGACAAAGATGAACAAATCGAGTTGGGCGGTGGTTATGATCATTGTTATGTTTTAAAAGACTCCAAAGACTCGTTAAAGCATGCGGCAACATTGACAGAACCTGTAAGTGGCCGGAAGATAGACGTATACACAACCGAGCCAGGTGTACAGTTTTATTCAGGTAACTTCCTGAAAGGTGATCTTACAGGTAAAGGAAATGTAGTTTATAAAAAGCGATTTGGCCTCTGCCTCGAAACAGAGCACTATCCCGATTCTCCGAATCAAGCACAATTTCCATCCGTAGTTTTAAAGCCCGGAGAAGTTTACAAGACGACGACCGTTTATAAATTTGGAGTGAAGTAGATTTTGGGAACGTTCAGCAAAATGATTGGAGAATATCGGCTTTGCGGGAGCGTGCTAATGGTGCGGAAAGAAAGTTTTTAGCTTTTTTGGAAAGCGTAGGCGTACTGTTTTAGAAATTTGCTTTCAGAATCAATCGCTAGCGATTGATTCTGAAAGCAAATTTTACAAATGCGCATCCGCTATCTTTCCATGAAATGCTTAAACTCTTTTGCGCATCCGTACATCACTTGAAAAAGTGGAAGCGTTGACGATGGGCGCACATTGAGAAATGCGCAGAAAGAACATAGTTTACTGAACTAAAAAAACAACCTCTGTAAAGCTTCTGTAATAATCTGAGTCCGCTCCTCCCAGGATCCCCGTACGTCGATGTACGGAATATTTCTGCTAACCAATTCATGTTTAAAAAGCTCGTACATTTCGTTGCGTTTGTGCCCGAGGTCTCGTATGTCATCTGCTACCCACGGCACATCAATGTCAAATAAAAAATACTGGTCATAATGGATCTGCTTTTCCAACTCATACAAAATTGCCGGAACTTCGTGCAGATAAATTCCGGAATACAGTTCAGTAGTTATTACATCCGTATCGCAGAATAAAAACTTGTTGGCAGTCCTTATTTTCTCGTGTACACGTTGTGTCTGCGTTTTTCCGATATGGATTATATCAGCTATTGAAAAATCGTTAGAGGTGAGAATTTCCCTCGACACCTCAGGAACAGATTCTGTCTTATAGCGCGTTGCCATCACCGTCGCCATGTATGACTTACCTGTGCTTTCCGGACCGAAGAAACAGATTTTCTTGACGAAGAAAGGTCGTACGGCAGAGGGAATGAAATCCCAATACGCAAATGGTTTCGTGCGGATTAATGTTGCAGAAACCGGAAACCCGGTTCTGGATAGATCAAACAATACATGCGGGATGTTCAGGGCACCTGCAAATGGCACGCCGTATCTTTCAGAACTGAACAAAATATCGATTTTTGGAAACCGCTTTTGGATGAACTGTGCCCAGATCTTTATCCGTTCTTCTTCTACAAGAGATTCATCGTCGAAATCATCAAGCGATAATTCAGGTTTAATATTGGGACGATTGTTAAAGGTTTCTATGATCCAGGAAAACCGAAGGATCGGATCGATCGGATCTGCTTCCGTATAACTCATCGATACGACCAGTTCGTCACATTTCGTTGCAGCAAACTCGATCAGGGCAATGTGCCCGGCATGAAGAGGCATAAATTTACCGATGACCAACCCTCGCTTCACGTCCTTTTTGTTTGATAATTTTTGTATTCATATATCCAATTCCACAATCCAAAAGCGGCTAACAATGTAAAAACGAAATATTCTACACTGTAAAATTTTACACCTTTAATAAAATAAAGACAGGCTGCAATCATGTCCACGATGATCCAGATGATCCAGCTTTCAATTTTTTTCTGGATCATAAAAAAAGTGGTCACAATGCTCATTACCGTAATAAACGAATCGATATAGGGGAAGGCGCTGGGCTTGGAAAAAATTGCCGGAAGCCATTCATGTAAGTGGCTTGCCAGCACTCCAAGCATTATTGTTCCGGCCGAACTGATAACACAAATTAAAAGGAATTGTTTCCATTGCATGTAGCTTACCCGGAGCTCTTGCTTATAGTCTTCTTCTCCTGCTTTAGGATTTGCCCAACGCCACCAACCCAGAATATTGGTAACAAAAAAGAAAACCTGTAGAAACATATCAGGGTAAAGCTGAATCTGGTAATACAAAAAAAAAGAAAGAACGACATTTATAATTCCTACCGGCCAACTCCAGATATTAGCTTTTGCCGAAAGCCAGATGGCGATCAAACCAGAAATCACACCGAAAAATTCGATGTAACTCATCGGATAGTCAAGGGCTGAAAAAAAAATATGATCTATGTTAAAAAAATCCATCCCGTTGTTAAATATTCATGATCACCGTAATGCTCAGGCAAATTTAGTTTTCAATACCCGCATAACCGCTAACAATCCTGTCTTTGTTCGATATGTCCTTATGAATTTTCACGTCATGAAAATTCAGATTTTCGAATACTAGTTTTACGTCTTCTCCATACCGCTCGTTTATCTCCACCACGAGTATCCCCTGTGGCCTGAGAACTTCCAGGGATCTTGCAGCAATAGCTTTATAAAAAAGGAATGCATCATCATCCGGTACAAAAAGCGCCGTGTGAGGTTCGTGATCTACAACATTTTTACTCATCGTTGCTTTTTCCTGAAGTGCGATGTACGGTGGATTGCTTACAACGATATCGATGTTCTGATACGGAATAGCCTCCTGGAGAATGTCATGTATGATGAAGGTTACATCCGCGCCCAAGCCCTTCGCATTTTCTTTTGCTACGCACAGGGCATCTTTGCTGATGTCAGTTGCGAAAACATGCGTTTCAGGGCTTTCTAATTTTAATGTGATCGGGATACAACCACTGCCTGTACCGATATCAATCACTCGGATTGGTCTCTTAAGGGATCCTATTGTTTCCAGCACAGATCTTACAAGCTCTTCCGTTTCGGGTCTTGGAATTAAGACAGTGTTATTGACTTGAAATTTTCTCCCGTAAAAATCGGCCTTCCCCACGATATATTGGATTGGCTCCTGATTATTCAGACGCTGCAGAATTTCGTCTAGAATAATTTTTCTGTCAGCAGGGAATGTGAAAGACCTATCGGTCATGATATCTTTTTTGGATAGGTTCAACACATTTTCAAAAACGAGGTAACCAATGCTTACCTTCTCATCGTGGCTCACCGGTATTGTCATTTTTTTTACAAAATCCTGAAATATGGTTTTGCAACTATTCATTTTTCGTAAATGGATTCCCTTTGAAAAAACTCCTGATGCTTTTAATTAATTTTGATCTGTTAACTTCGAGCCTGTTTGCAAGTATAATCAATGACCAATCATCCTCATCATCCGGACGAAGAATTTATGCAACGGGCCATGGAATTGGCTCGCATAGGGCAAGGTTATGTAAGTCCGAATCCATTGGTTGGGAGTGTGATCGTGCATGATGGAAAGATCATCGGTGAAGGATGGCATAAAAAATATGGAGGGCCGCACGCAGAGGTGAATGCTGTCGACTCCGTTAAGAATAAAAATTTTCTACGTGAAAGTACGATGTACGTTAACCTGGAGCCCTGCTCGCATTATGGCAAAACTCCGCCATGCGCCGATATGCTGATTAAAAATCAGCTGAAAAGGGTAGTAATTTCCAATCTGGATTCTAACCCCCTGGTATCCGGTGACGGAATAAGAAAGCTTCGCGATGCCGGGATTGAAGTTACGACCGGTGTTCTGGAGCAGGAAGGACGCTTGCTGAACAAACGTTTTTTTACCTGGACTGAAAAAACCCGGCCTTATATTATTTTAAAATGGGCGCAGACAGTAGACGGATTTATGGCGCGAGAAAATTACGATTCAAAATGGATCAGTAATGAATATTCCAGACAGCTTGTTCACAAATGGAGAACGGAGGAAGATGGCATTCTGGTTGGTTCCGGAACGGTTCGCCACGATGATCCGCACTTAAATGTTCGCGATTGGTCCGGTAGAAATCCGGTACGAATTATCATTGACCGGTTTCTTACGTTGAACCATAATCTCCATGTTTTTGACAACACACAAAAAACAATTTTTTATAATCTGCTCAAGGATGAAGAAGGCAATGGATTTCAAATGATCCGCATTAACGAAGAAAAATTTTTCCATAATCTGATAAATGACTTGTATACCCGGAAAATACAGTCAGTACTCGTAGAGGGTGGATCACAGACCTTGCGGGGGTTCATAGCGAACAACCTGTGGGATGAAGCCCGTGTATTTATTTCTGCTAACACTTTTGGCAAGGGCATTGGCGCTCCCGCCCTGGCGGGTAATTTAATAGAACAAAGAGTGTTAGAAACCGATGTGCTCCGGATCTATTATCCGGCTGATTCAAAACTTTGACATGAAAATTTTATTTAAACGTGTAATACATACAGTTATAAAGTCATGTAAGGTTACCGTCTGTTTTCAAGGTAAGTTTCCCATTGTTTATGATGTTTATAATTTAAATTCCTATAACTTCGATTCATGCTCTTAACAGAGAGCTTGTTAATAAATAACACATTAAACTTACCTGTTTATGAAATGCAATTCATTGTTTAAAGCCTTTTTGATCGTTCTTCTTAGTGTTGTGGCAGCCGGATTACAAGCTCAAAAAGTAGGGTTAGTAATGGATAGTTACGTCATGGATCGTTGGTACCTGGATCAAAAGTTATTTTCTGACAAGATCAAAGAATTAGGTGGTGAAGTCAAAATTGAAGTGGCTTACGGCGACCCGGCAGAGCAAACCCGGCTCGGCAAAAAGCTGCTTGCAGAAGGTGTAGACGTTCTGGTAATTGTAGCGATAGATGGTCATAAAGCAGCCGAAATAGTGGATGCGGCAAAAGCCGTCAACATACCGGTTATTGCATACGATAGATTAATATTAAGCAAGGATGTAGCGATATATATATCATACGATAACGAAAAGATTGGAGAGCTTCAGGCACAATATGCAATGAAAAAGGTCCCGAAAGGAAATTACCTTCTTATGAATGGACCTGTAATCGATAACAATGCCGTATTGTATCGTGAAGGTCAGCTAAAGGTTCTGAAGCCCAGCATAGATAATGGGAAAATTAAAATTGTAGGCGACTTTATTATGGACTGGGGAGAGATCAGTGCACTGATGAAAGTAGATGAATTTTTAACCACTTCTAAAGACAAACCCAATGTTATAATCGCCGCGAATGACGCTCTCGCAAGTGGCTCCATTCAGGCGCTTCCTCCCGAGATGAAAGGTAAAGTAGTAGTTACAGGTCAGGATGCAGACCTCACGGCCTTAAAATATATTGTGGGAGGCGCGCAAACCATGACGATTTATAAACCTATAAAAGCATTGGCTTATCTGGCAGCGGAATCAGCCATGCAGCTGGCGAAAAAGGAACATGTAAAAGGCAGAATCAAAATGCAAAGCGGCGATTTTTCGGTAGATGCTATTTTACTGGAGCCTGTTGTAGTAGACAAAACCAATTTTAAAGATACTGTAGTGAAAGATGGACACGTGTCTATGTCTGAATTGGTTGATAAAAAGTAATCAACCTCGTCTGAATTGGTTTATAAAAAGTAATCAACCTTGTCAGAATTGGTTTATAAAAAGTAAATCACCAAACAGAATAATTAGTGAAGAGCAGTGGATACGGGCCCCACTGCTCTTTTGTTTTATATTAAATTTTTTTCTGGAATAAAGGCTGCTTCCATGAACCATCAACCCATTGCTTCAGTTATAATACATTCATATAAAAATGGCTGACGAACTTATTATATCCGTTTCTGAAAACAAAGAGGATCGTTACAAAACGTTGATCCCGCAGATTGAATCATTGATTGCCGATGAAACGGATCTTATAGCCAATCTCTCCAATATCGTGGCAGCTTTAAAACAGACCATGAATTTTTTCTGGGTAGGCTTTTATATTGTTAAACAGGATCAGTTGGTGCTGGGGCCTTTTCAAGGCCCGATTGCATGTACGCGGATTAATTTTGGTAAAGGCGTTTGCGGTACTTCCTGGAAAGAAAAAAAAATAATCGTAGTGCCTGATGTCGAAGAATTCCCGGGTCATATCGCCTGTAGTTCGGCATCAAAATCAGAAATTGTATTACCGGCATTTAAAAATGATGAGGTCCTTCTCGTGTTGGACGTAGACAGCGATGAATTGAATGACTTTGATAGAACAGATGAAGAGAATTTATCAGTAATTATGAAAATTGTCGAAGGCATATTGAAAAGAGTTAATTGTTAACCGTTAAAAGTTAATGGTATTGACACTGCGCCCTAACTTCTTGCTTTTATGGCTCTAAGTAAGAATAATAGTTTGATTGTTGCTTTCATCCCCAACATACTACTTCGCGTATATTTTTGGAACACGCCCTTAATGCTGCACGCTGATTTTACTATATTTGGTTAGTTATCCCTATAACCGAACCGTATGAGAAAACTATTTATTATCGGCAGCGTCCTGGTAGTCGTTTCAATTTTAATATGGGCTTATTTTTGGATTGATGCGCTGATTGCACTTGCCATAGCTGCTCCCCTTATCTACATGGGTGTTCAGGATATGGTGCAGATTCGTCAGTCAATCAGAAGAAACTTTCCACTGTTTGGAAGACTGCGGTATGTGTTTGAAGATCTCCGTCCTAAAATTCAGCAGTATTTTGTAGAGTCTGATACGGACGGTTCACCAATCAACAGAAATGACCGTTCCGTAATTTATCAGCGGGCAAAAAAGCAGGTTGATACAACCCCTTTCGGAACACAGCTAAATGTTTATGCAGAGGGATATGAGTGGATGAGTCATTCAATCATTCCAATGGATTTTCATAAGATGGATCATCATCCTCGTGTCACCGTTGGAAACAAAGATTGTAAACAGCCTTATCAATCCAGCGTCTTGAATGTTTCCGCTATGAGCTTTGGATCGCTCAGCAGTAATGCCATCGAGGCGTTGAACGCAGGAGCAAAGATCGGAAACTTCGCTCACAACACCGGTGAGGGAGGATTAAGCCCCTATCACTTAAAGAACGGAGGAGACATTATCTGGCAGGTCGGCACGGGATATTTCGGTGCACGAAATGAAGACGGTAATTTCTCTCCCGAGGCCTTTCAAAAAAATGCTTTACGTGCCGAAGTAAAGATGATCGAGCTTAAACTTTCACAAGGTGCCAAACCGGGCCATGGAGGTATTTTGCCGGGAAAGAAAAACACTCCTGAAGTTGCCGCCATCCGTGGCGTGAAAGCCGGTACAACAGTTTTCTCGCCACCCTACCACAGCGCGTTCAGTACACCGAAAGGAATGATCCTGTTTATAAAAAAATTAAGAGAATTATCAGATGGGAAACCGGTCGGATTTAAACTGTGCGTTGGCAGAAAAAGTGAGTTTATTTCCATATGCAAGGCCATGGTGGAATTAGATACATATCCGGATTTTATTACGGTCGATGGAGGGGAAGGTGGTACCGGCGCTGCGCCTCCTGAATTCTCAAATTTCGTTGGTATGCCGTTGTTGGATGGACTGAGTTTCATTGACAATATGCTGGAAGGATTTGACATCCGTAAGCACATTAAAATTTTTGCTTCCGGAAAAATTCTGACCGGATTTCAAATGGTGCGGGCTATTGCACTGGGGGCCGATGTTTGCAACAGCGCTCGCGCCATGATGATGGCGTTGGGATGCATCCAGGCACTGGAATGCAACAAAAATACATGTCCTACAGGGGTGGCTACGCAAGATCCCAAATTCACAAAAGGCCTGGTGGTAGAAGATAAAAAAGTAAGGGTGGCAAACTATCACAAGAATACAGTAGAAAGTTTTGTCGAACTAATAGGCGCCGCCGGGATTGACAATCCGGGAAAACTCAACCGTCACCAGATCAACAGACGGGTATTTATGAATGAGGTACGAACCTTTGAAGAGATTTATCCTTCCATCCCCTTAGGATCCATGCTCGGCACCTCTGTACCGGATGCCTACGCCAACTCGTACAAATCTGCCAACGCCGAAAAATTTTAACTTCACACCTAACCTTTAAAATTTAACTGATTTTATTACTTTTGCGAAACAATAATTCAACGTGCTAAGAAAATTCTTCCCTCGAGATAAGAATTATATTCTGGAACAGGCACAACTCTCCCTTCGTCAATCTCTCCTGCACTACCTTGTTGACTTTGTCAAGGTGGAGTATTTGTTAAAACATAATCCACTGGGCCTCTTGGATGAAACAGCGCAAAAAATTCAGCAACATCAAAGCCTGGATTTCAGGCACCTGGATGAATTCTATTTGAATCTGGCGGGTATTTTCCGTTTTACCTATTACGGTGACAACCAACTAGAGTTCAACTTTGAAGCAAAGGATGATTTTCTGAAATACCAGGAGGAGTGGACGAAACAATTTAAAGCATGGGTTAAGGATTTCTGTAAACATCAGAATTTCCTCCGGGCTGTCTTGGATCTTACTGTCTTTTATCCAACTGATAGCCCGGTAGTAATGATGGACACCCGGATGAGTACTTTTATAACGCACTTCTTTGAAGTTAAAATCCATCCTGAAAAAGGAATTGTTAAGAGAGGGGTAGCCTGATTGATCTTAGCGGGCAATGATGAATTCACGGAAATTCTTCAATCCTTCCTCCCGAACAGAACAACCGGAGATCCGAGCCAAGCGAGGTCCTTGTTTGCACCATGCAACAAATGTTTCCAGCAATTCCTTCTCTCCCTCTGCTTCCACATAAACACTGCCATCGGATTCGTTTTTAACAAAGCCCGTAATATCAAGCTCATCGGCTTTTTCTTTGATAAAAGCCCTGAAGAAAACTCCCTGAACTTTGCCGGATACGGTAATGGAAAGATGTTTTGTCATGAGAAATACCGATGTCTAAAATCAGCGATCGAATGAAATCAAAAATAGCCTGAATTTTACCGGGACTGATTATTTATTGCATTTTTGTTTTTGCAAGAATGAAAGCAACCACCAAAGTAGATTATATCATTGTCGGGCAGGGATTAGCCGGCTCGGCTGTGGCTGTTCAACTTTTGAAACGTGGTAAAAAAATATTGGTTATTGACCGGAAGGACGAGAACACATCTTCTAAAATTGCGGCCGGTCTTTTCAATCCGATAACAGGGAAATTTGTAAAAAAAACGTGGCTGGCGGATAAGCTTTTCCCGTATCTCCACGATTTTTACCGGGAAGTCGAAGAAAAAACAGGGATGTCGTTTTTTTATCCTATGCCCATGTATTGCCCTTTTCTTTCCGTAGAGGAGCAAAACGAATGGATGGCAAAGAGCGCCGACCCATTGTTGGCAGATTATATTGGAAATATCTTTATCAAAAGATCGGTTCCCGGGGTTAAGGATGATTTGGGTGGACTCATATTAAAACAATGCGGACACCTGGACACGGTAAATTATATACGCGCCGTGAGGGCTTGGATTTGCCAGAAAGATGTTTTCCAGGAAGAAGATTTCGATTTTGCCCGCCTTTCTGTAACAGACCGAACGGTTGAATATAAAGGCTATGAAGCATCCCGGTTGATTCTTTGCCAGGGAGAAAGCGCATTGAAAAATAAGTGGTTTGATTGGCTGCCTGTAATTCCATTAAAAGGCGAAACATTGACCATACGATCGAAAGAAAGCCCACAACAAATCATCAATCGTGGAGTTTATATTGTACCAGCCGGAAAGGAAGAATTTAAGGTGGGAGCAACATATGATTTTAATGATTCAGAACGGAATATAACCCATAAGGCAAGAGTCGAATTGGAAGAAAAGCTCCGGGAATTAATTGATTTCCCCTATCAGATAATAGAACAAAAATGGAGCATGCGCCCAACGACGCCAGATCGCCGTCCTTTGCTGGGAATACATCCGGAAAGTACGTTAATGGCCATTTTTAATGGTCTGGGAACCAAAGGGACAAGCATTGCCCCCTATTTTTCAGAGGTTTTTATCCGCTGGCTGGAAAATGAAACAGACTTAAATAAAGAGGTAAACGTTAATCGTTATAAATCATTATATTCGAAATTCACAAAATGAACTTGGCAGTGAGAAG